>Ga0172379_10000501_pt1 | contig 97023 bp, 85 predicted proteins | sample GrowelOW334metaG_FD_119756 | JGI IMG/M metagenome (GOLD analysis project Ga0172379, IMG submission 119756) | Groundwater microbial communities from an aquifer near a municipal landfill in Southern Ontario, Canada - Groundwater well OW334 metaG | ecosystem: Environmental > Aquatic > Deep...
AAAACAGAAATGCGCGGCAGTGGCGAGGGGCCGCGCGTAATCGCGCGGCGAGCCCGCGAGTCTGCGAGCGGGCGAGAAGGTTAGGGCGCGAAATTGGTTCTAGCGTGCTTTAATAGAGACTCCAGAATCAAACCTAGGTCAGTTTCGCCGAGAGAATTTTTCGCGGCGCGGAGCGCCGCATAGGGGGAATGCGCATTTCCGCGCGCTTCGCGCGCGTGGAGGGTGAGGTTCAAAATTCAGAAGCCGAAGATTTTTTGGAGGAAGATTTTTTTGGAGGGGAATACAACTACATAGTGTGCTTGACCCACCCACCCGTTCGCGCACCAGCCCCTTCGCTGGCGGGTCTGAAACCAGCGAAGCTCCCTTAGTAATTTTAAGTTACTGAAGAAATCTTACTGTTTTGGGGTTATATCTTTTTTAGTTTTCGATTCAAGAGGAGGCACAAGTTCATTTGAACTTTTTATCATCAAATCTCTAATCTCTTTATCCTTAGTTGATTTTGCGCTCGTTTTTAAATCACCAGCAAATTCTTTCTTTAAATCAGTATTCGAACTCCAGAAATCAGTCATATTCTGAAGTGTGTTTAAAGTCTGACTACTCTCTGTAGCGACTCCGGTCACAACAATTTGGACTATTTGTTTTAACAAACTCGATTTATCTTCAGCATAAGAAATAAGGTTTGGTAGTTGTCCTCTAACATATGAGCGCTTTGCTACATCCTCACCACCAACAACTTTTACTAAGGAACTCCATATTTTATCTAGACTTTTTGCGGTAAATTCTGCTCTGATAGTAGGGTGGGCCAATGTATTCATCCACTGTTCGAGTTCAGTATTGTTTGAAGATATAATCCTTTTTTGCGCAGGGGAGATAAGTTTGGATAAGTCAAAATTTGTTTTGTTTATCTTACTAGGAATAGTTCCAATCATCGCAACTGCCTCAGCAATAGACCCAACCTCAATAACATTTAAAATGATACTTTCAAATTCCTGCCATCTTGAAGGTATAAGTTGATCTTTTAACGTAAGAATGAAATCAAAAACTTCTTGCTTAAGTGGGTCAGTAACTTTTTTATAAATATCCAATAATGACTCCTGAGTCAGATCAGATCCATTGAGATTCTCTGAGGTAAGACTTTTAATCAATCCTATATAGGTAGGTAAATTTGCATCATTTCTTTTTATACCTTCTGCGATTGACTGAATAAACCTGTTAGTTACCTCGCCCTTACCAAGTTCTGTTTGTTTCGAAATAAAAGCTTTTAAAATTTGGTTCTGAAGAGGAAACTTTAAGAAAGGATCTTCTGAGAAAAGACGATCTATTAAACCAATATCAGCAAAGGAAATGAATTTACCAAAATCTACAGATTGCAAAGAAGAAAATTCTACAGCAAATTTCGTCTTTGCATCAAAAATATCCTTAAGCTTTTGCATTCTTAGTGTTGGTTCTTCAATAAGACTAACTGCATGAAAGAGACTCCTGACAACATTTACTTTCTCAGGAAGCTGAATTTCTGGAGCATCAAATTCCTTCTTTATAAACTCAACCTGAGCGTTTCTAGGTTCATCCGTCAAACCACTAATAATTTTAGTGAGGCCATCAAAATCAGCACTTCTTGCAAGAGCTTTTACTTCAGCAGGATCTACCACTTTTGTTTCAACAAATCCGGTAGAGCCGGAAAAATATAAGAAGTAATATGGGTCAATTGTTTTTACTTCTGCCGGACGAGTAACGGAATTAAAGAATTTAGGTTCTTGTGCAAGAAGATTTTGCAAATCTTTATCCTCAGCAATCTCACCCTCTTCACGTCTTTGTAAAAGCTTTGGTTCTGATATCATCTGCTCATAAAAGTCAGGAAAACGATCTTGTAAAATCAATATTTTAGCAAGTAATTCAGGGGAGTCTTTTACTTTATTTAGATTCTTACTTTCATCACCATTTTGGTCAGAAAGTCTAGATATTTTTTCACCAATAGCCTCAAGTTGAAAGGTTAGAGTTCGTATAAAATGTTTTATTTTACGAGGATTACCTTGAAAATTATTTAGAACTAAATTAATTAAATAATCTTTTGCGTATGGATTTTTAAAAACAATAATCGGACTTGCGATAAGCAATCCTTTTACCCATGCTTCGAGCAAATCACTCGTGATTTTTGGGACAATAAAATTAATTTGAAATATTTTCTTCAAATACTCGGTCGCCTCTTTCTGTCTTGTGTCATTAGTCTTTTTTATATCAACTTGCCCATCATCTCCCACTTCGTCTTCAAGTTGTAAAAACTTACTTATATATCTTCGAATTACAGTGTGGTCAGCTGTGATTATATAAGTGCAGTGTTTATTATTAAAGAAAGTAAATAGAGCCGTAAGTATTTGCTCGACTTCTGTATGATTACAACGATCCAAGTCGTCGACAAAAATAATAATCTTTTCAGGTGGTTTTTCTGCACTCACTATATCTTCAATTACCGCATTAAATCGTTGTTCAAATTGTTCAGCAGATTCTACCTTTGGAGTATTTTGTTTAATTGTTACTTCTGTTAGTCTTGTAACTAAAGGCAGAATACCAGCAAGCACAGGTATGAATAGATTGGTCAAAAATATTTGCGTGACATTTATATCGATTCCAGTGAACCATTGAAAGAATAGTAATACTGCGAGAAAAATAACTGCTATGGTACCGGAAAATCTAACAAATAATCCCAGTCTACTAGCAAAAAGCGTTTGATAATCTTCCGGTTTTAAATCTTTTTCCTTTTCAGTTGAACTATAAAGTTCAGTCTCATCATATTCCTTACCAAGCTGAGAATAGATATCTATAATAAACTTCCTTTTTATAGAAATTTGGTCTTGTGTATATTTCCATGGTTCAAAAGTAAGAACTCTATAATTGAGTCTTTCTAATTTTGGTTTTAATTGATGAAGAATGGACGACTTACCCTCTCCCCAGCGAGCAGAAATTCCGAGATTAAAACCTTCTTTAGAAGATTGTATTGTTTTTACAATTGTCTCAACAAAAGGTTCTCTGCCAAATAGATCGCCCTCAGAGGGTTTATCCCATTTATTTACTCCTTTTTCTTGTTCCTCGGACATATCTGTTCTATGTTATTTTTTATTTCATCAACTCCCCCACGGAGACACCGATCGCTTTTGCTAACTTCGTAATCGTCGCAAGCGTGGGGTTCGTCTTCCCATTCTCTATACTGCTAACAAAGCTCTTGGGCATACCCATTGTCCGTACTATATCCCCTTGCGATATTCCCTTCTCTGTTCGGATTCGCTTTAGGTTTTGACCGAGTTTCTTGGCTTCGTCTTTCATTGTTCACAGTATACTCCGCGTTCTACTGTACACTACCCGTTATGGTATAGTAGAACTATGCTCCGGTACTTCCTCTACGCACGCAAAAGCACCGATGTTGAAGACAAACAGATTTTGTCTATCGACGCCCAGCTCGCCGAGCTTCATGCTCTTGCGAAGCGCGAACAACTCAACGTCGTTGAGGTATTCGTTGAAAAAAGGTCAGCAAAGATGCCGGGCCGTCCGATGTTCGGCGAGATGATGGCGCGAATACAGAAAGGTGAAGCGCAAGGAATTGTGTGTTGGAAGATTGATCGGCTCGCGCGAAATCCGGTGGACGGCGGGCAAATCCAGTGGCTTTTGCAAAATGGGAACATCGCGCATATCCAAACGCACGACCGCAGCTACTACCCTGCCGACAATGTGCTGATGATGTCGGTGGAGCTTGGTATGGCGACAGAATATATTCGGCAGTTGAGCGCTAATACTTCGCGTGGATTGAAACATAAAGCGAGAATGGGAATCTATCCCGGTGTCGCTCCGTTCGGATACCAGAACGACCCGAGTACCAAGACGGTTGTCGTCCACCGCAAGAACGCAAAGCTCGTAAAGAAAATCTTTGAGCTTTATGCGACGGGAACTGTCAATCTTGAAAATATGTCCGACATTTTAGAGAAGGCGGGTGTCCTCTCTAGAGGAAATATCCGTATCAATATCTCCCGAATATCTTTCATTCTCCAAAATCCCTTCTACTACGGACACTTCCGCTACACTGGCGAGATACACGAGGGCAAGCACGAACCACTTGTTACGAAAGACCTTTGGGACAGAGCGAACGCCGTTTTAGGCGGCCGAAGGCGTCGGACATCCGTCAAGGCCGACCCAAGGCCATTCTGCGGGCTTCTGCGGTGCGAAACGTGCGATATGAGTATTACCGGAGAGAACAGATTGAAGCGACAGGTTTCCGGCAAAGTCCATCACTATGTGTATTATCACTGCTCTAAAAAATCCAAAATCGTCGCTTGCGACGAGCCGTGCATACGCGGAGAGGTACTTGATCGCCAGTTGTCGGCTCTGCTTAGCGACTACGCGATGCCGAAAGAGTGGGTGGCCCCTTTGTCGGATATGCTCGACCGCGAGGCACAGACAGCTACACAAACCGCATCGGAGGCAGTTTCTGGGTTGCGGGAGCATGTAGCCGAGCTTTCCCGCAATCTCTCTCGCCTTACCGATGTGTATGTCGCCCAAGATATTGAGCGCGACGATTATCTCGCGAGGCGTCGCGCGCTCATGTCCGAAAAGAAGTCGGTTGAGGAGCAAATCGACCGACTTCTACGAACCCCTTCTGCGTGGATCGAACCGACGCGAGAATGGATAAAAGACGCTTCGCGTCTTGATGAAATAGCCAAATCAGAGGACTACCCCTCCAAAAAAATCTCCCTCCAAAAAATCTTCGGCTCGAACCTCACCCTTCACGCGCGCGAAGCGCGCGGAAATGCGCATTCCCCCTATGCGGCGCTCCGCGCCGCGAAAAATTCTCTCGGCGAAACTGACCTAGGTTTGATTCTGGAGCCGAAGGTCGGATTCGAACCGACGACCTACTCATTACAAGTGAGTTGCTCTACCAACTGAGCTACTTCGGCGAGTGAGGAACAAACGGCGTTCTTAATATATATCAGGAATCTCGGGCGGTGTCGCCTTCAACTGATCTTTAAAATCGGAGAGGGTCTGCACGAACTCGCGTGCGTTCTCGCGCGGCGGGATATCTATCGCGCGGCGCGTGCGCAGATACCGCACGACCCGTGTTAAGGAGCGCTCGACCGCGCGTACAGCGAGGAGCGAGAGGTGCGCGCTATCATGTGCGATGCGGTGAGCGATATGGCGGATCAGATCGCGCAAAAACGCACTGAAATCGACATGGGTCAGGATAAACTCGACACGATCGACCTGCTCATCCAGACGCGTGCGATACGGGGCGAAGAGCCGCACGCCCCTGCGCGCTTCGTACCCAGTCATCGCGAAGATCCCGACAAGAAGCGCGAGCGGGATGAAGGTGAGGATAAGATACGTCATGTGTCTTAGCGCGACGAGATGCGCACAAAAGAGCTCACCTCGATACGTTCGCCGAATTTTTGCGTCGCTTCGTTCAGGAGGTCGCGCACGGTCTTGGTCTCATCTTTGATACACAACTGGTCGAGGAGTACCTGGTCGCGGAAGTAGCTCGTGAGCTTCCCTTCGAGGATTTTCTCCTGCATCTCCTTCGGCTTATCTGCTACCTCTTTCTCGAAGACAGCAATCGCCGCGTCCCTCGCTTCGCTCGGGATCTCCGCATCGGTCCCATACTTCGGGTCGGTCGCAGCGACCTGCATGGCGATCTCGCGCGCGAGCGCGCCAAACTCCGGATTCTTGGCGACGAAGTCGGTCTCCGAGGAGAGGAGCGCCATCGCGCCGATACTCCCTTCATGAACATACGAACCGATCGTGCCAGCCTTGAGCGAGCGCTCGGCCTTCTTCTCAGCAGCTTCGCTTGAGCGTTTCTTGAGGATAACCTCAGCCTTCTTGATGTCGCCACTCGCTTCTTCAAGCGCCTTCTTGCATTGCATAACAGAAACACCCGTCAGGTCTCTTAATTGCTTAATGATGTCAGTCGTGATTTCCATAATGGTTGAGAAGATAATAACACGCCCCGTGAGGCAACGGGAATTCGGTTTTCGCAGTCGACTGGCTGACTCATTCTGATGAGGCCCGAAGGAGCAAGAAAACCAAATTTCCGCTGCCGAAACTATGCTGTTTGTCCTTTTTTAAACGCGCCCGTGAGCTCGGCGAGGATGAGGCGCACCGTCTCGCGCGACGCGTCATTGGCGACGATCGGATATGCTGCATCCTTCAAGTCGCAGTCAGAGCTCATGAGCGCAATAATCGGGATACCCGCATCTCGCGCCTCCTTGACCGCATGCTTCTCATGCTTCGTGTCGACGACCAAGAGCGCATCCGGGCGTTTTGTGAGCGTCGTGATGCCGTCGAGACGCGTCTCGAGCTTATCCTTCTCGCGACCAAGCTTCACGACTTCGAGCTTGGTGTGTTGCTTCGCGAGTGTGCCTGCGGCCGACTTCTCGGTGAGCTCCGCGAGCCGATCGATGCGCTTCTTGATCTCGCTCCAATTAGAGATGGTGCCGCCGAGCCAGCGCGCCGCCACATAGGGCGCATTGATCTCCTCGGCCGCCTTCTTCACGAGCGCGGCGATCTCGACCTTACCGCCCACAAAGAGAACCGTCTTACCCTCCTTCGCGAGAGTCTCCAAGACGGCTTTGGCAGCATCGAGCTGCCCGGTCGTCTGCACGAGGTCGATGATCTCCTGCCGCCCCTTGGTGCCCACGAGATAGGGCTTCATCGACGGGTGCCGACGGCTCTTCACCTGCGCGAAATGCGCCCCTGTGTCGAAGAGGCGCTTCAAATCTGTCGTGTCATCCACTGCCGTCATTATTCGGCTACTGTACCTGAAAAGTTCAGAACGTGCAAGCGAAGCGCGATGAGTAATTTTGGGGCTCCGCAGACTGTCGAGGCGAGGACTGAGCGATTTTCTAGCAAGAAAATCGCGTACCCAAAATTACTCATCGCGCGAAGCATTCCGAAGTGCATCGATTATATCATCAATGCCGCCCACCATGATCTTGGGCAGGTTGTGCCACGATTCTTGCAGCCGGTGGTCGGTCACGCGATCCTGCAGATAGTTATAGGTGCGGATCTTCTCAGAACGGTCGCCGGTGCCTATTTGTGCCTTGCGCTCCGCGGCGTGCTTCTTGGCCTCCTCCTCTTCGTGCAATTGCTCGAGCTTCGCGGAGAGGATCTGCATCGCCTTCTCGCGGTTCGCCAGCTGGCTGCGCTCAGAGGATGAACGCACATCAATGCCTGTCGGCTTGTGGATAAGGCGCACCGCCGTCTCGACCTTGTTCACATTCTGCCCGCCCGCGCCGCCACTGCGCGAGAACTCCATCTCGATATCGGCGGGATTGATATCCGCTTGCGACTTCGCGCGGATCGGCAAGACTGCGACCGAAGCGGTCGAGGTGTGGATACGGCCTGACTTCTCGGTCAAGGGCACCCGCTGCACCCGGTGCACGCCCGTCTCATAGCGGAGCGCGACATACGCGTCCGCGCCCAGGATCTCGAGCGTGAGGTCGTCGACGATGCGCGCCTTCCACCCACGATGTTCGGCATACTTCTGGTACATCTCCTTCAGGTCACGGGCAAAGATAGCGGCCTCATCGCCGCCGGTGCCCGCGCGCAGCTCCATCACCACCGAGATCGGCGGCGCGCTCTCCTCTTGTTCCTTTTCTTTCGCGAGGATCTGCGCTATCTCGGCGAGGATGTCTGCCTGCCGTGAGCGGAGCCGAGCGGCCTCCTCATCAGCCATATGCTTCAAATCAGCGTCTGCTTCAGCCGCCTGTAGGGTGTCGGCTATTTCTTTCTCGACACGCTCATACTCCTCTGCGAGATATGCAGTCGCGAAGTTCTTTTTAAAATCTGGTGAGTATTCCATGCCTACAGTATACGCGAAACGGTGCCAGTAATTTTTGGGGCCCCGCAGACTGACGAGGCGAGGACTGAGCGATTTTTTAGCAGAAAAATCGCGTACCCAAAAATTACTGGCACCGTGAAGCGCTTATTTCTTTTTGGCTGCTCTCTGTTTAAATCTTTCAACTCTACCGGTCTTGTCGAGCATGCGATCTTCACCTGTATAGAACGGGTGCGACTTGCTCGAGATCTCCACGGTCACTTTCGGGTATTCGTTCCCTTCGAACTTCGTCGCCTCCTTCGTCCCTATGGTTGACCCAATCAAAAACTGCTCGCCCGAGGCGAGGTCTTCGAAGACGACGGGGCGATACCCTGCTGGATGTATATCTTTCTTCATACGGTCGATAGTAGCACAGGAAACGCAGACGTTCAACACGCCTGCAGGATGCTCTCAACGGCACGACAACATCGGCAGCGGGGCGTCAGAATTCCTGGAAGAGCGGCACGATATTGACCGTGACTGAATCAGTAATATCCTCCCCATTCGTCTTGCAGACAATAGTGAACGTGGACTGTCCAGTAATAGGCTCCGTGGTGTAGGGAGAGTTTTTTGAAAAATTATTGCCGTGTTCGGCGTTGCCAGTCGCGAGTTTATTCCCGCTCGGATCCGTCACTTCACAGGAGGTAACGCCACTCGCGCTCCATTCGATTTCCGACGTATCCCCGGCCTGCACGCGTGCCGGATTCGCGCTGATCTGCGCATCAGGAGAAAGAACCGTGACTGAGGCAGACGCGCGCGGAGAAGTGCCGCCCGGTCCCGTACACTCGACTTGATAGGACACGGCGTCAGGAGGATTGGTGAGCGTTCCGGTCGAGCTGCTACCAGAAGTACCACCCGCCGTGAAGCCGTAACCCGTGCAGGAAGTGGCGTTTGTCGAGTTCCATCGCAGCGTCGTAGATTGCCCGCTATCTATTGTAGGCTCATCCACCGAGAGCGTGGCGGTCGGCACCGGGGGCGGGAAGATAGTGCAGGTTGGCGGATTGGTCGCGCCGTTTATACAGGCACCACCGACAGTGGTACACGCTAGGGGATTGTCCGCACCGTTTGGGCAGGTGGGCGGAGTCACAGTTACCGTTACCGATCTTAGCGGCGAAGCCCCGCCGGGGCCGGTGCACTGGAAGGTAAAGGTGGTGTCGGAAGTTAGATAGTTGGTTAACCCTCGACCCGCAAGCCTTCCCGAGTTTGACCACGGCCCGCCTGCTGTACAGCTCGTGGCGTTGGTCGAGCTCCAAGTGAGCGTAGAGCGGCTACTATACGCGGCAGGATTAGGAGAGGCGGTGAGCGTGGCGGTCGGCGCCGGAGCAGTGACAACGCAATTCTGGTTGGTATAGCTGCCGCTCAACACGCCATTGGTGCAGGTACGCGTTTGAGACGTACATGTCGCCGGAGACGTTACCGAAGGCGCCAGATATGCAGTGGCTGAACTGCCGCTCGCGATACTCCCTCCCCACGGGAGGGCACAAGAGGCGGGAGCGCTCTGGCTCGCCGAACAGGTGCCGCTCGGCGAGCCGCCATTGGAGCCGGAACAGGTCCACGACACTGCATTGCCCGCGGAAGGGAATGCGGTTGTGCTGGGCGACCCGAGCGAACACTGTGCATAGGGGCTGTAGCTAGAAGAACCGTAGGCATACACTCTCCCGCTCGCGCTCCCGCAAGCGCCGTCGACAGAGCAGCTTTTTGTCCCTACTGCTGAACGGGTCTGTCCGCAATCGCTCACCTGGGTAAAGGCTTGCCCGGAACAAACGGTTGCTGTACCCGGCGACCATGTATTGGTACATAGGTCGCCTGCATTAGGATAATAATTAAAAAGTTGGCCGCAAAGTTGTGGATTCCATGCACACATGGGGAAGTATGGCACGTTACAAGTGGCAGTAAATCCACCATTGGGACCACCTATGGCATATCCTGCATAATTTTCTAGGGTGATATATGTAGGCGGGTCATTTGTTAGATATGGGATACTGCATGCTCCGCCATACCACGAAGTTTGAGAACAGGATCCTCGAAAGGATCCTACGTGTAGGTAGGATGAATAGGACCAATTCCCATTGGCACACGTCGCTTGAGCACTACAGAGATCGGCAACATCCCACAATAATTCAAATCCGACGGAACCGGCACTACTAGCACCATCTCTAACGTACTGCAAAGGACTATTAGAAATCTTGCATGGAGAACCAGCAGCTTGCGCAGCAGATGCATTCATCAAGATGCTGGATATAAGAACCCCGATACCAAGCACAAAGAGAAGCGTGAGACGGGTGTTTCGTTTTTTCATAAACCAAAAAATAGTTAGTACGAGGAAACTTATGAGAACAATAGCGGCTACGCCGTATAGTGCGATGGTTCTGATACGTAAGGCGGTGCGCTGTTGTACGTCTACACTACGAGCAGAACTCTCTGTGCTGACGTGTTTTTGACCCAAAACATTACCGTTAGTATCCTTGACCGTCACACCAACTTTGGGATTCACACAATCAGCGATAACTGGGAGGGTAAGAGTTACTTCTGTGACCCCTGCGCGTAACTCTTGCATAACAGGCTGACTGCAGTTTACGTTATATGCATCAGTAAGGCTGGTCTCTGCCACAACTTCCCCCTCTTGGAAATTTCCAGATTCGGATGCCCAAACCATAGACACCTCTGCGGTATCCCCTTTTCCATAGTAACCTTTATCTAAAGTAAGGTCTTGGATCGTCATGCTGGCACCCGCGACAACGGTGTAGTGAAAAGTAACAGTATTAGAAACCACACGACTTTCCTCCTCAAGTAGCACGAGATCGACGTCATAGAATTGAGGCGTTCCTATTTTGGGTACAGAAAATATGAAATTCCTTTTCTCCTGTGGACTCAATGATGACGAATTGGGGATGATTCCATCGTCACTTGTCGCTAATTTTTCCGAAGAGAAACGCTGGCGGGTCGTAAAATGGGGCGTGAAAATAACTATTTCTTCAGACTGGTTAACGACTTCGCACTCGGCAACCAGCCTTTCATTATTTTGGATGATCGCCCTTTGGCCCATAACATACCCCATCGCATCATTGTTCCCTCCTGAAACCCTCAAGACGCACGAGTCAGTAATGATTGCCAAAGGGTATGTCTCCTCACTCACCGGTTCCCTTTGCGAGTTTTTAATGACGTAATAGCCCGTGAGTGCACCGATTACTACGATGCTAAAAGCGAATATCCCGAGGAAAAGAAGTGTCCTCCTTCTCGCCCAGCCAGAAATATTTTTCACTGCATCCCCTGTTTTTACTTCATCTTCCATAATAGCCGCATACTCTTACTAGTATGTCACACCAGAGACAAACGCTCGCTTCGGTTGTCCACAGGCAGCGAATACAACAAGCCCCTCTCCAATCTCTTGGAGAGGGGCTTAAAGAGCCGAAATTTCCATTTGAACTGAACCTTCCTATTGTAATGTGAGCGTGAGAACGTATTGATCTTGTTTTTGCCGAAAATAAACATCCTCCAGGTCTACGGAGGTTATAACAGCACCTGCGTATTTCTCGCCGAACGAGGCCTTGACACCGGTTAAACTCCACAGATCGAAATCGTTACGAAGATCGGTCATACCATTCGCGTCCGTAGAGGCGGATTGAAGCACAATCGTCATGTCCCTCGCGATAGAACTACTCGACGTTTCCTCTATGCCGCCATAGATGGTAATTGTAGCGTTTGGAACCGGCACGGATGCGGCATCAACAACTTTAACGAGGATTTTCACTTTTTGAGCCGCCGTGCGCGGGTAGCCCGGCAGTTGATGATTCGTGTTGTTGCTTACCCACCAGCTATGGAATGAGTGGAGCTTGTATTCCTGGATGTTGTACTCCAGCACATCCGCCACAGACATGGGATCCATGGGGAATCTGGCCTGCATGTTGTAGGCAAGATTCGGCTTCGTCCCGCTCATATCGGTGCACTTAAGGGCATACCATTCCGGTATACCAAGCCCGTACGTGTGTAGAAGCTCATGAATGAACGCACTGAGCTTTACCCAATAGGAATTAAGACCATTGACATACGGCATCAACTTGTCTTTTCCCAACAACACCGTGCTCGACGCAGAGTCAGCAACGAATATCAGTCCGTAGCTCTTCCCGTGATACGCCCCGCTTGCATATCCGGTGCCTCCACCCATGTCCTTAAAGAACGTCGGGAGTGAGGAATCAGACGATACCCAATACACCACTGTCGTACCTCCGTAGTTCTTATTCCCGACGAAATTATTGTCGAGAAAATACGCTGGGTTCGTACCGATGGTGTAGAGCGCCGCCGCGTCCGGATAGGTCATGATCTGTCCGAGGCGGTAGCGCTTCCCATTTGCTGGATCCTTCGCCAACACAGTATTCACGTCGGCGATTATCTGGGTGACATTTGCCGTGAGCTCCGGATGCGCGTCGGCGAAGTCCTTGTTCACCAAAACGTTGATCGTCTCGATGAGGTCGCTCGCCGGCACCGCAGCCAGTTCAATTCTTGTAGGCGGTACTGTTGTCGTGATCGGCACAGTAGTGATAGCCGCGCCCGTAACACTTCCTCCTCCGGCGCCTCCGCCACCGCCACAGCCAGCCAACAAAAACAACACTGCAGCCACACAACACACTCTCTTTATTTTCATTTCACAACCTCCCTTTCTTCCTTTCGGATTTTATTTTTTTGTTTTCTCTCGCCTATCAAAGGGCTTCTAATCTGCCCGCAAGAATAATGTAATATTAAAGACATGTCAAGAGTTGCGAGTCAGACTCGCAACCCTGATTCCAACAGACCGACTGCTACAATAAGACCCATGTGGCTGCCCGTCCTGTCCGCTGTTCTCGGCATCGTCGCTTTTTTGCCCTTTAATCTCTATCCGGCGGCCTTTGCCTTCCTCGTGCCGCTCTTTGTGTTCCTCATGCGCGAAAAAAAGCTGTGGCGGTTAGTCTTGGGTGCGATTATTTTCAGACTGATTTTTGGCATAGGAACTGCCTATTACACCCTTGAGCCGATTTTTTGGTCTTCTTCGCTTCTCATCTTCCTCGGCCTGCCGATAGCCATTTTCTTATTCAAAAAATTGATGGACACGACGTGTCCATCAATTTTGCCAACACTGATTTTTTTGCCATTTGCATGGACTTTTTTTGACCTCGCGCAGGCGCAGTGGTCTTTACTCCCGACTTTCATCATTACCGCCGGCAATGCGCTCGGCTCGTCCCCATTCCTCGGCTTGGCCGGCATCGGCGGATTCTTTGCCCTCACGTTCTTTACAGCACTCATCAATGCCCTTCTCGCGGCACTCTTCCTCCTGGCTTGGCAAAGTGTCAAACACCGAGTGTTTGACACTTGTGTACTCACTTTGGGCATTTCGGTTATCGTTCTTCTCTTTTCCGGCTGGCAGATCTCCCAATATGAGCTCCGCAGCAATGCTAGCGCGTATGCCGCATTACCAAATGAGATCAGCTTTGCAGCCATCTCTGTCGATGGCACGATTGATGCCGGCCAGTTCGAACGCATCAAGCGAGAGATGTCCGATCGGCGAGTCGACCTCATCGTGTTCCCCGAGAACATGTTCAACCGGCACGCCCCTTCAGATGGAGCGGAGTTCCGAGATCTGGCGCGAGAATTACGGACGCCGGTTCTCGCCGCCTATGCGACGGCCTCGGGTACAGAAAGGTATAAATCGGCCGTAGTGTTTGGCGCCGACGGGGCTGTCGCCGGCGTCCACAACAAGAATCGCCTCACGTTCATCGGCGAATATTGGCCCTTCGGCAATTGGCGCCCATCCTTTTACGAATGGCTGCGCGAGAGGGACCCGAGAATCGGGACCTATGCGGTCTTTACCCCAGGCAACGCGAGTCTCCCGGGAGAGCGCAATCTCCTCTCGACAGCTGTCAGGGGGGATGCCGTGCTTTTTGCTGCGCCTATCTGTCTAGAGATCCATTACCCGACCGACCTAGAGGCGTATCGCGCACAAGGGGCGCGGTTTATCGTCAACCAATCGGGTAACCGATGGATCTCCTCCGGTCTCGAACATTTTTCATATCTCACGACAAACCTAAAGAAGATAGAGAGTGTTTCTCTGCAGATACCGATTATTTCAAGCAGCGTCAATGACTTCGCTGGCGTCACCTTGCCAAACGGAGAATCTGTCCAACACCCGGTGTTGGACACAGGGAGGGGCTATACGGTGTTTTTCGGCACCGTGAGATATTAGAGCCCGTTTAGGATATCGATCTCTTGCTGGAAGTCTCTCGCGTAGCGCATCACGTTGTCGCCATAGGGGGCGAAGGCGGGATTCTTGTAATATCCCCCTGCAAAATATTTGAGAGCAGCCGTGCGTTCCGCAGCGGGCGTCTGAAGGGATGCGCCGACATCCGTCATATAGAGCGCGATAGCGGTAAACGCATCGAGGTTATTCCAAGGGTTCGCCGAGGCATTCGGATGCCCAGCAAGCTTCGCGATACGGTTCTGATAGCTCGCCCAGGTAGAGGGGATGAACTGTGCTGGGCCCATCGCCCCGCCGTAGCCGGTAGACTGCGGGCACGAAACAGGCATCGCAAACGGGTCGAGACCAAGCGCTCCGGTGATAGCGATGAAGGGATCCACGTCACGGGTCGCTTTCATCACGCCGCGTATAGGCGTACCGGTATTCTTGCCTTTGCCGTCTCCCTTGTTGGGACTATTCGTGAGGAGGCATTGGCCGACGTTTGCGCCGAGATTGGTCTCCTGCTTCAAGATGCCGAGGATAAACGCGGGGCGGACACCGGTCGCGGCTCCCGCCTGCTTCGCGAGTGTCACCGCCGTCGGGAACGGTATCTGCCCGCCGCCACCCGCGAGCGTGAAGAGCTCCGTACGAATCTGCGCAGCGGTCTTCCTACTCGTAGCGATAAGCTTCTGATAGTTCGCCTCGATGCCTTTGGTCTGTGTAAGGAGCTGTTGCTTCTGCGCTTCTTGCGACTGCAGCGCCTGTTTCGCCAGCTGTGCTACCTTACGCAACTGCTCCTGCTCCGCGAGCCGCGCCTCAAGTGCCTCCTTCTCGGCTTCAGTCGAGACGCTCGTCCGCTGGATCTTGTTGAAAGAATCTATGAGCGCCTCCTGCAGAGAAGCAAAGGCGTCGAGATCGCTAAAAAAGTCTGAGACACTCTGCGAGCCAAGCGCGACACTCACGGCCGAATAGCCGTCGAGCATCTGGGTTTGCCGCAATATCTGCGCGAGCGATTCCTTCTCCGCCGTGAGCTGCTTTGAGAGCGAAGAGAGCGTCTGATTATGCACGCCGATTGTGCCGTTCAGCTTCGTGATAGTGAGCGTGATCGCTTGGATCTGGAGCTGGGCTTTTTTTATTTCCGCATTAAAAGCGTCTATGCTGGTCTGGAGCGTTTGCCGCTGGTTCTGTGCGACGTCGAGAAGCTGTTGTTGTTGCGAGATCTGCCGCTCGATCTGGTCGAGCTGATTCTGGAGCTCTTGCTGCCGGTTCGCCACCGCCTGCGCGGCGCTCTGTGCGAACACAGCGCTCGGCACAAGCGCAAGCACGCAGGAAACAAAAAAGAAAAACCGACGCATGTCGGTTTATTCTATCACGCGGGCCGGACATCCGATGTCCTCGTGCTTTTTGGACATCGGATGTCCTAACTTGGGTTTTCTTCTTGTTCCTCCTCTTTACCCTTCTTCTCGACTTCGATCGAGGCGATGTCTGCTGGCGCGGCGGCTGCTTCTTCAGAAGCGACCTCTTGTACGAGCGCAACAACCTCTTCAGGATCGGTGACAAGCGCGACGCCCGCGGGTAGAGAGAGATCTTTAGCGTGGATCTGGTCGTCAATCGCTTGTAGCACCGACAGATCAACTTCAATAGTTGAAGGGAGATTCATCGGATCCGCTTCCACTTCGACTTCATGGAGCACCTTCACGAGATTCGCGCCTGCGTCTACCGCCGGAGATTCGCCGACAAACGTAAGCGGGATAGCCACTTCAACCTTCTCGCCCTTCGTTACCGCATAAAAATCGACATGGCGCGGGCGATTCGTCAGCGGGTTGAAGTCAACCTCGTGGATAAGCGCCGGGAGTGCTGCGCCAACACCCGTGAGCGAGATCACAGTTGCCTCGCCAGCTTCTTTGAGCGCCTTTTCAAAGGCGATCGCAGAGACCAAAATCGGCATCGACGCCTGATGCGCGCCATACACAACGGCGGGGATAGATCCGGCGCGGCGGATTACCGCCGCGCTCCCGCCGCCTTCGTTCCGCTTCTCAACTTTCAGAGTCAACATATCGTTCGAGTATGCCTCATCTCCCGCATTTCCGCAACTTTCTTGCGCCGAAACGACCAACAGTACACCTTCAAGAAGCATCGCCAAGTCCTTTGTCCCCATGTGTGGGACTTCCGATGTCCCACATGTAATATACTGTATATATGGAACTATTTCATGTTCTTAATCACGGAATTGACGAACGTAAATTATTTATCGATTCCAGAGACTATGCACGATTTATCCATAACCTGTATGAATTCAACGATATTGCTCCGGCAGTAGAATTTTTTCGTCGGAATGCACGCACCCCGAATGTGGGACATCGGAAGTCCCACACTCGCAAACGACTAGTAGAGATTCACGGATGGTGCCTTATGGAAGATCATTACCACATACTCATCTCCGAACTTGTTGAGGGCGGACTGGTGCGATTCATAACAAAGGTAAACATTGGCTATGCTAAATATTACAATGAGCGGTACGGACGACGCGGACACCTCTTTCAAGGGAAAACGAAGAAAGTACTTATCCGAAGCCAAGCTCATTTCCTATACATACTCCACTATTTGCATCTTAATCCTCTTGATTATCTTTCGGGCGCAAAGAGGTGGCGGGAGCGGGACAAGGGTGGTATCTCTGATATTCCAAAAGTGCTCGAGTACCTCAAGAGCTATCGCTGGAGCAGTTATCTCGATTACTGCGGCACGCCAAACTTCCCGTCAATCCTCACAAAATCACTTTTTGCCGACGCTCTTGGAACAGATTATGCTTCCGCATTGAAAAAATATCTCATTGATAAGACCACCGATGAGATAGACCTAGAACTAAAATCGATAGAATATAAGCCATAAATCATGTGGGACATCGGAAGTCCCACATGATTCTAAATTAAATACTGTCGGAGAGAGCGGCGGAGGCGAGCGAGAGGCGAGCGAGAAAAGCGACGCGGGCGGCTTCGACATTCTCCTCCTCCCCTTTCCACACGGCGAGCGCCTCGTCTTGGAGCGCACGCGCATAGGAGAACGAGAGCGGCCACGGGCAGCCCTTCGCTCGGGACAACCGGCACAGTGCAGACAAATTGTCGGTCGCCTGATCCGGCGTCTGCCCACCCGAGAGGAAGGCGATGCCAGCCACCTGCCGCGGCACGCTCGCGGAGAGTGCCGCAATCGTGTCTTCAGCAACTTCTTCGGGGGTGTCTTTCTTCGTGTTCTCGCTCCCCGAGAGCGCCATGGATGTTTTAAGGATGACGCTCGCGAGATCGACTGACTGCTCGTCAAGCACTGAAAAGAGCGTCTGCAACGTTTCAATAATGACCGCACGCGCACGCCCTCGGCTCTGCTTCCCTTCCCACAGCACCTCCGGCTCGAGGATCGGGACAAGACCGGCCGCTTGCGCTTCCTTCGCATACTGCGCGAGGCGTTTGGCATTTTCGTGAATCGCGACCGTCGTCGGCAGATGGTCGCCATCGATGCGGATCACCGCGCGCCACTTCGTAAAGACTGCCCCCTGCTTCTTGTATTCAGCGAGCCGTTCAGGGAGATCGAGGAGACCCTGTGTGATGAGCTCATGGGGACTCCCTCCAGACGGCTTGCCCTGAGCTCCGTCGAAGGGCTCGGTGCCGAGATCAACCTTCACGCCCGGCAGAATGTCGCGCGCCGCGAGCGAATCGGGAAATAATTTTTTATCGCTCCCTTTCTGCAGCAGCGTCTCGGGAAAGAGGATCACACCCGAGAGATACTGCTCGATGCCCTGCGTGCCGATAAAGAGATCCCGATACTGCCGCCGCATCTCTGCACTTGCAGATATGCCGTAGGAGGCGAGCCGCGCCGTCGCCGTATGCTCGCTCTCGTCCACCGCGAGCAACCCTTTACCCTCGACAAAGAGCGAACGCGCAATCGCGACAAGATCAGTCATAGAACAATGGTAGCACGCGAGGGAAGCAATTTTCGCAGTCGACTGGCTGACTCATTCTGATGAGGCCCGAAGGAGCAAGAAAACTGCTTCCCTCGCGTGCTAGAATAGACTTATGGACTTCATTGCTATCGGCGACACGGTGGTTGACGAATTTATCCGGCTCAAAGAAGCACGGGTCGATTGCGACAAGAACGGCGAGAACTGCACCATCTCACTCCCGTGGGGCGACAAGATCCCATACGATTTTGTCGTCTCCATACCGGGCGTCGGCAACGCGGCAAACGCGGCGGTCGCCGCCGCGCGCCTCGGCCTCTCCTCCGGATTCGTCTCAAATATCGGCAAGGACCGCCCTGGCGAAGAGATCCTCGCATCCTTCGCGCGCGAGGGCGTCGACACGAGCTGCATACAAATCAACGAAGGTATCCCGACGAACCGCCACTTTGTCCTCTGGCAGGGGGCCGAACGCACGATCCTCATCCGCCATGAAGCATATCCGTATCTCATCCCAGAAAATCTCACTGCGCCGAAGTGGCTCTACCTATCCTCGATGAGCAAACACGCGGCGGCATTCCACAGCGAGCTCGCTTCGTGGCTTGCGGGCCACCCGGAAACAAAGCTCGCCTTCCAGCCCGGCACATTCCAAATATCCATGGGCAAGGAGAAGCTCGCTCCGCTCTACGCCCGCGCCGACTTTGTCGCCTGCAATAAAGAGGAGGCGAAACGTATCCTCGAGATCAGCCGGCCGGCCGAGGGAGCAGGCGAAACAGACATGCGCGAGCTGCTCGAGAAGATGCACGCCCTCGGGCCAAAGATCGTGTTCATCACCGACGGGGTGAAGGGCGCATATGCGTATGACGGCTCCACAACGTTCCGCGTGCCGGTGTATCCGGATGCGCAGCCGCCGGTCGACCGCACCGGCGCGGGCGATGCGTCTGCCGCTACCGTCGTCGCCGCGCTGGCGCTCGGGCTACCGCTCGGCGAGGCGCTCGCCTGGGGGCCGGTGAATGCACTATCGGTCGTCCAATATGTTGGTGCACAAAAAGGCCTTCTCACGCGCGAAGCGCTTGAGAAGCTCCTTAGCGAAGCTCCTGCGGGATATCTTGTTGCACCGCTAGAATAAAGGTGTTCGCGTAGGCGACACGCACGATAAGCAGCGTCGCTCCGGCTCCAAAGATGGTGATGAGCAGTATCGCGAAGTAAGCGTTTATTTTGTCTTTCATATTTTTTTATTATACAGAGGTAAACTCCCGTACCGATTGTGCTATGTGGAGAGCGTCAAGTCCGAAATAGGCGAGCAACTCCTCCGGGGTACCCGATTGGCCGAATTGGTCAGGGATGCCGAGACGACGTACCGGTAGGGGATGGTGTTCTGCGAGTAATTCAGTGACGGCACTGCCGAAGCCGCCCGCGATCTGATGCTCCTCAATGGTAATAACGCGTTCAACGCGCCGCGCGGCGGCGAGTATCGCTTCGGTATCGAGGGGCTTGATAGTAGGGACATGCACCACGAGTGATTCGATACCCTCTCCCGAGAGCGTGCGCGCGGCGACGAGCGCGGCATGGCCGAGCGAACCTGTTGAAAATATCGCGACCTGCGGTTTCGCATCGCCGGAGCCTTGGGCGAAGGCGGGGTCAAAGAGGGTAAGCGCCTTCCCTATCTCAAACGGCGTTTCAGCCGTGGTGAAGACCGGCGTCGCCGCACGACCAAAGCGGAGATACACCGGACCATCGGTTTGTGCCGCCGCGACGACCGCCTTCCGCGCCTCTTCTGCATCAGCGGGCGCGATGACCACCATGCCCGGAAGCATGCGCATCATCCCGATATCCTCGAGCATCTGATGCGTCGCGCCGTCGGGGCCGACCGAGACACCCGCGTGCATCCCGCATATCTTGACCGGCCGATGATTGAGCGCGATGGTTGTGCGAATCTGCTCATAATTGCGCCCGGGAGAGAACGCCGCATAACTCGCGATAAAAGGGATCCTCCCCGCCGCCGCCATGCCGGCGGCGACCGTCGCCATATTCTGTTCGGCGACGCCCATCTCGACGAATCGCTCGGGGAATGCTTTTTCAAACTCGTTCGCTCGGGTGCTCTCGGCGAGATCAGCGCAGAGTACGACGACGCGAGGATCATGCTGACCCGCCTCGACGCTCCCAGTGCCGAAGCCGTCGCGCGTCGGTACTTTTTTTATGTCATCTGAAAACGTTTTTTCAGAAAGTTTTGCGTCAGGATTAAGCATATTCGTGTGGAAGTTTCCCGCCCATCGTGCGCACTTCTTTTAAAAACCGCTTTCCCTCCTCGGGTGTCGGTGGCTTGCCGTGCCAATGATAATCAAACTCGATCTCGGGTACTCCCTTGCCGGGGATCGTGTGCGCGATTATCAGGGTCGGCTTCTCGTACACAGCCTTCGCCTCCTCGACCGCCGCGATAAAAGCCGCGAGATCATTACCGTTTACCTCAAGCACATGCCAATTGAACGCGCGATATTTATCAGCGAGCGGCTCAAGCGGCATGATGTCTTCGGTCATCCCGTCTATCTGGATATTGTTGCGATCGATAACCGCTGTGAGGTTGTGCAACTTGTTTTTTCCCGCGAACATCGCCGCCTCCCACGTGTTCCCCTCCTCCTGCTCGCCATCGCTCATCAGGCAGTATATGCGTCGCCCCTGTCTGGACATCGGAAGTCCCACATCTGATGTGGGACTTCCGATGTCCCACATTTTGAACGCATACGCCATGCCCGTCGCCTGCGAGAGCCCCTCGCCCAAGGGGCCAGAAGTGGTCTCGAGCCCGGGCAGGCGCAGACGCTCGGGATGCCCTTGGAGCCGGCTGCCGAAGGTGCGGAGCGTCAGGCATTCTTCGACAGGGAAATAGCCGGCATGCGCCAGAGCGGCGTAGAGCACGGGGCAGATGTGGCCGTTGCTGAGCACGAGCCGATCACGATCTCCCCACTCGGGATCGTGTGGATCGTGATTGAGGATATGAAAATAAAATGCGGTGAAGATGTCTGCCATGCCGAGCGGGCCCGCGGTGTGTCCGCTCCCGGCGGCGACCAACATCTGGATGATCGTTTCGCGGATCTCCTCTGCCTTTTTCTCAAGTCTCGCAATTTCTTCGTCAGTCAGCATTGTAGGTTATAGGGATTAGGTTATAGGTTGTAGTTGGATTCACTATACCCTACTCCCTAACAACTATAACCTGTTTATACCCCATACGGACTCTCGAGCGCCTCGAACGCTGCGACAGCGGCGGCGGGATCGCTCGCGCCCAAGAGTGCAGAGCCGATAACGAGGCTTGAGACATCGAGCGCGAGGAGCTCCTTCGCGTTCTCAAGCGAGATGCCGCCGTCGACCTGCAGGGGGAACGCGGGATGGCGGCTGTGGAATACGCGCGCCTTCTCGAGAACACGCTGATCAAACGGCTGCCCTTGCCGCCCGATGCGTGCGATCCCCATGAGCTGCACGTAGTCAACCTCTCCTAGACAAGGCTCTATGAGCGCGAGGTCGCTCACTACGTTGAGTGCAAGGCCGAAGGAGACAAGGCCGGGCGCGAAGCTGGTACCGGCGCCGTACCGCCTGCGCGCAGACGCGAGCGTCCGCGGCACATCGGTAACACTCTCCGCATGGAAGGTGAGGCGCGTCACGCCCAGTGCGAGCCACGCCCCCGCCGCACTCTCGGCATCAAGGCACATGAGATCAACCTCATATTCAAACCGGTCGAGATACGGGAGCATCTCTCCCTTTTGAACCATTGCTTCAAGCTCTGAGGAGGCGGCTTGCGGTGAGCCAGTCGAACTCGTGTAGGGCCAAGAGGCTGGTGTGGCGAAGCGCCCGTCGACCACGTCAATCTGCACTCGGTCGACTGAAGGGATCGCAGAGAGGAACGCGAGTTTCTCCTCGAGATCGTTATGCGAGGATGGGAGCACTGCCGGAACGACAAGGCCCATTACGGACAGTATACCGCACGCAAGGGACATCCGATGTCCTCGCGCATTTGGACATCGGATGTCCTAACATGGGTCTATTTCAATAGTTAAAACTTCGCGAGCCGGCGCGCGTGACGCGGCAAATCTGAAAACGGTGTTTCGAGAAATATGCGCACAGCTTCATCAGCGTCTTCTCCAGAGACGAAGCGCGCGCCGATAGCTATCACGTTCGCATTATTATGGCGACGGGGAAGTCGCACTGCGTCGAGACCGTCTTCAGAGCGACCACCTTCGATATCAAGTGCCGATGTCACTTGTCGTGGGCCATAAAACAGTGCGGCGCGAACTCCCTTCACACGATTCGCCGCCATCGCCTCACCCTGCCCACTCCCACCTATGATGATACCTCTTGCATCAATCTCCCCCGCCACTCGCTCTGCGAGTGGCGTCGCGTAATCTGGGTAGTCATCATCCCGTTCTTCAGAAAAAGCTCCCATGTCCTCAACATCATAACCAAGAGTGCGAACGTGTTCCAAGAGTGCATTCTTGAGCGCGAAACCGGCATGATCAGAAGCGAAATAGACTTTCATATTTAAATTTTTAAATATTGAAATATCAAGTTTGTGCGGCCTTGATCACATGCGCGAGCAAGCTCGCGGCATACCCCATTTCGTTATCATACCAAGCGAGTACCTTGACGAGATTGCCGTCAACAACGCGCGTCATAGAGAGATCCGCGATAGAAGCATAGGGCTCGCCGACGATATCGCTCGAGACCAGCTCTTCATCCGTCGTTTTAAAAATACCCTCCCAGCGCGGCTGCTCCGCAGCCGCGCGCAACGCCTCGTCCACCTCTTCTCTCGTCGTCGGCCGCTTCGCGATGAAGGTGATGTCCGCGATAGAGCCTGCCGCCACCGGCACACGGAGCGATATGCCGTCGAACTTCCCCACGAGCGATGCATACGCTTGGGTAACCGCGGTCGCCGCGCCGGTCGAGGTCGGCACGATGTTTTGCGCCGCGGCTCTGCCCTCTCGCATATCCTTTTTTGACGAGCCATCCACGATCGACTGACTCGCGGTGTAGGCGTGCGTCGTCGAGAGGATCGCCTTCTCGATGCCGATAGCTTCATCGAGGATAGCGATGATCGGGCTCGCGGCGTTCGTGGTGCAGGAGGCATTGCTCGTTATCGGGCAGGTGGCGAACTTATCTTCATTCAGACCCATCAGCACCGTTGCTCCGCTTTCGCCCTTCGCCGGTGCACTGATCACCACGCGCTTCGCGCCCGCCTCGATGTGCGCTTGTGCCTTCGCATAGTCAGTGAAGAGTCCCGTCGACTCCACGACCACGTCAATGTGTAAATCACGCCACGGCAGATTCGCCGGATCCTTCTCCGAAAAAAACTTTACTTCTTTCCCGTTAATCAAAAGTGCATTTGTCCTCTCACTATCACCTATAACCTGTTCCCTATACCCTACATCAAAGGGCGCCTTGCCATACACCGTGTCGTGCGCGAGCAGATACGCGAGATTCTCGAGCGAGCCGAGATCGTTGACCGCTACAATCTCAATATCTCTCCCGTGCGAGAGTCGCGCGAACGCGCGTCCTATCCTGCCGAACCCGTTGATTGCGACTCTGATGGCCATAGCTAAAAAATTAAAGAATCAATGTTGCCAATATACCACCACAAAACCCGTATTTTTTATAAGGTGGGTTGTTGATAATTGTAACGTTTCTGTCGGATCTTGCTTGTCCCCATGCTTCATTGACTTTTTAAGTTGGTTCATATAGAATGTCCTCAATCACCAACGGGAAAGATCACCCTCTAAGGTTCCGTCCTTGGGGGGGCCTTTTCTTTTTATACTCAAGTTTCTCTCGTAAATCATTCATAAATCTATGATACGGGCGAAATATCTTGAATCGCAAAAGTGCTGAGAATTTAAATTTGTTTGGAATGATCAACGCCTCGAGCTTTTTCTTTTCGATAAGATACTTTTAGACAGGTTCAGGTTCTGGCTGTCGATAAATGCATAGTTGTTTTGTTTTTTCTGCATACCTTATATAACTGGCTCGAGAGCAGATTCAACAGGAGCGACAACCGTCACCACACGCGAGGCGGTGCCTGAATTCCCTGCTGCGTCCGTCGCGGTGTAGGTGATCGTGTAGAGCCCGGCAGTCGCCGTGTCGACTGCACCCGATACACTTATATGGTTCGTGAGGTCGCCATCCACATCGTCAGTCGCCGTCGCGCCTGGGTCGGTGAAGGTCTCGCCCACCGTGATCTGCATCGCTGCATCGCCAACCAAGGTCACTGTAGGCGCCGTCGTATCGGCTGGTGCCGAAGTCTGACTTCCTGAGTCTGCTGTTGAAGTCTGACTTCCGGCATCGGCATCCGAGGCGCCCACGATCACCGAGCGCCGCGCAGTCGAGAAGTTGCCTCGCGCATCGGTCGCCTGATAGGTGATGATGTAGGTCGTTGGGCTCGAGGTGTCGATAACCACCGTTGGGTCCCCTTCTTCTACGCCGTTCACATAGGTGACGACCGGCTCGGTAGCGCCCGAGTTATCGACCACCTGCACGCCCGGCTCGACGAAGGTGCCGCCGACCGAGAGATAGAGCGGGTTGTCGCCGAGCAGCGTGATCACCGGCGCCTCGGTATCTGAAGAAGTCAGACTTCCTGAACTTGCATTTGAAGTCTGACTTCCTCCGATCTCGGGAGTGCTCGTCGCGATCTGCCCCTCTGTCTGGACGAGGAAGTAGTCAAAGGAGACGTCACCCGCCTGCGGCTCTGAGAGCACCACACGGAAGCTCCCGTCCTGCTTGTCGCTCACCCACCAGCTCCCCGCGATCTGAGCGTTGAAGGTGACGAAGACCTTGGTCGAGGGCTTTACCATCGAATTGTTGACCTGCGTGACCGTGTTCCCCGCCAAGAGGCTCACTGAGCCTGCAGAGGAGGTACCATCGGCATCCGAGCTCGCCACCAGCTGACGGAAGACGAGCGTGTTAAATTGTGCGATGCCGTTACGTATCAAGACACCGAAGCCCTCGAGTGCCGAGGCGAGCGCCGAGCTCGAGAGCGTGACCGGCGAGCCGCTCGCCGTGGAGACCGCCCCGCTCTCGAGCGCGGCGATGCGCTCCTCGAGCGGGATCATCGACGTGTTGTGGGCGAAGATGCCATTGCCGACGAAATTGCGCGTACCCTCGACCTCGATATCGTAGACCTGCTCGCGCCCGACAGGCTCTATCGAGACGATCTCGTCCCAGACCATGCCGCCACCATCAGACGGTACCGCGATCTCAACGCCAGCGGCTAAACCAGAGACCTTATGCCAGCTCCCCCTATCGTCTCGTTGTTTTTTAAGAAGTGACGACATACGTTTGTATAATTATAGCTTGATTTTGTCCGGCGCGCCGGCGTTGCGCGGCGCGCTGCCCCACTTCTTCCACGAGCATTCCAAGTGAAAAGATTTTGTCCGCGTCTCGGCATAGCGGGCGATGATCTCGTCGAGCACGTCGGCATCCATCTTGCTCCCATACATACCTTTAATATGTTCCAGATAGATGATCATCTTGTTGCATCCCGACATCGCCTTCTCCAAGAGGGCGAGACCCTTGGTGAAATCGCCGAAGCGGATCGAGTGCGCCTCGCCGATCGAGAGCGGCACCGTCATGGCGCAGTCGGTGATACCCTCTAGAAAAGGATACTTCAGCGTGACGAGTTTGGGCCGGATATTCTTGACCACGATCACTGCACAGTTCATCGCTTGCTGGTAGATGTCCAAGTCACGAAACGTCTTTACCGGTTTTCTGGGCGTAAACGTCCCGCTACCGAAGTTGCCTTTGGCTCTGCTAGCATATTTGGATTGTGCATAATTCATTGCCATATATTATGCCACCTTATACACATTCTCCTTCGGCACCTCCACAACGCTCCCATCCCTATAATGCACTTTCCGCGCACGTTTACCTTTTCGTTCCTGCAACTTCTTCACCACATGCAGCGGGTAGAACTCGTAGAAGTCCTTGTCGTCGAACCACGCGCACTTGAACTCAAAGAGCCGCAGGCCGGTCAGGCGCGAGAGCGCGAGCGCATACCAGGTGAGCTGCTCTATCGGCTTCTCCTTGCTCGCGTTCGGCTTGTAGTCGAGGATATGCACCATGCCGTTCCTAATTTGCAGTATATCTATGTGACCGGTTAACAGCTTCGGAAACTTTTGCGCCTGCTTATCGCCCTTCAGCTCGATTAAACCATCGTTTATGATTTTGAATTTCAAGACGTTCTCCATATGCTCCACATCCTCCTTCCGGATATACACCGGCACTTCAGTAGCAATAGTGACCGAGTCATTCGCGATCATAAATCGCTGGAGCGCGTCATGCCGCTCCTGATTGCTCGGCACGCTCCGGAGGACGAACTCGGCGATCTTGTTCGCATAATTCGACTTGCTCTTGACGATCATATCGGTCTTATCGAACTTGCTCCGGATCTCGCTCATGCGCTCTCCCTCCGCAAAATACTGGTGTGGCGTCTCGCTCGAGACGTTGTCGAGATACTCCTTGAGCGCAGAGAAGCGGCGATTCTTGAACTCTTCCATCGAGAGGAGCGTCTTGGCCCGGTGGTAGCGGAAGCGGTAGAGCTGGCGGTGCGCCATCGTGACGACCTCGATCATCTTCTGCGGCGGGAAGAGTTTGATCGCATAGGGGCGCATCCGCTCAAAGCGGCAAATGGGCTTGTATTCCTCCACCCACGACGCCAGCGTCGCGGGCGTCGGCGGCAAAATATCTTGATTCTTAAACTTTTCATCCAAAATATGACAGGTTTGTTCCAAAGTTAATCCTAGGTTGTAATAGCTGATGCCCTCCAAGATCACCTGGAGCGGGAATCTTTTTCCTTTTACTCTCTCCGCAGTAAACGTCCGGCCGCACGCTTCGTTGCGGCATAAGTAGAGCTGGACGGCCTCATGCTTCTTCTGCCGGACGCCGCGCCTGACAAAATTACTAGAATCACAATACGGGCAAGCGGTTTTGGTCGTCATCGTTGCGCGCTCCGCTGGCTGTTCTTTTTCCACTTCTTTCTTTTCGGGCGAGGCACTAAAAATCCTCTTCAATAAGTTATCAACAACCCCTCCTTTCTTCATTGACTTTTTATCTTGGGTCATATAAACTTGCCTTATTAGTGGCTTCGGCCTCCGAGGAACCTCGCCCTGCGCGGGGTTTCGCTTTTTTCAAGAAAATTCTGCTTCGTAACAATTGAACGGCCAAGTTCTTTTTCTAGCTCCTTCCTTGCACCGCCCGCTATCTTGCCGCCCCGATTCGCGTCGCTTTTCAGCTTAGGTACGCCTTTTGAGTTTTCAGTGCGATGTATCTCAGTGGCCGCCCTTTCGCCGAGCATGTTGAAGATCAGCTCAAAGTCATCCATATGGTCGCGCAAGTTCTCACGTTTGAGACCTTTCAGCTTTTTATACTGACTTGGCGTGACACCGAAAGTAGCCTTGGATATCTCTGCAGTTAATATTTCGTAATCTCTTTCTTCCCGTGCTCCACGATTCTGCCACTCATCAGTCAATTCTTCGCGGATGGCGATGCCGCGCATACGCTTTTCAATCCAGTCCTCGCTGTACCCCTTGAGCTTATAGAGCACCCTTGTCCGCTTGGTCGCGAGCTCCGGATTCTCTATCTCCTGCACTCGCTCATAACCGACCTTCGCGAGCCACCGCTTGAACGGTTCTGCCTTAGACGAGGGAATGGATTGGACGATACGAAAAATGCCTTCTGTATTAGCGCAATCGGTTTCGTATTTCTTGCCATCAGAAGCCTCCAATTTCAGTCCGTGACAAAATGTCACGACCTCACTTTCTTCTTCTATCAATCGTTGTTTCAACTTTCTCCAATAAGCCCCGGGGTCAATACTGTCAGTCATGGCCTCACACACGTCTATCACCGAAAACCACCATTCATTTTGGTACAACGTCCTACGAACCTTCTTATTCTTGAATATGACTATTTTTGTGTCTTCCATAGTGTTATTTTACGATGTCTGTACCGCCATATCACGAATAACCGCTCCGCAAATCTCACGAGAATCATGGTTTTTGGAGATTGCCCTAAGCAGACGTGATATAAAACTGGTGTTTTTTATGACACTTTTTTTGACGGGTGTAAAAGAGTGCGTCATAAATTTCATACGCTTTTTTGTGCCTCTCTGACCAGATACGGGTGGTTACCGGTCGTGCGAATCACCCGGCCGGAGGCGGTGCGGAGCTCGAAGACTTCTTGTACGCCCATATTCATGAGCGCGTTCACGCGGGAGTAGACGACCTTCCCAGCGCATTCATCAAGTGCAGCAATCTCATCCCCCACAACGATGTTTTTGATTTCAATTTCTTCAAATGCATCACCCCCGTGCCGAGGTTGAGGCTCATTTCGGCTTCCCTTCTTCCTTCGCCGAAGTTTTGTATCCCCCACCACGCACTGGCTCTCTACCCCCGGCTCGGTGCTCAATGCCCCCGTAGCGGCCTGTAATTGCCTCAAGCGGGCATCTAATTCTTGAATCGAGCGGATCATCGGTGCGATGAGGCCGGTGTAGTTGACGGTCAGGGTGCCGCCCGGCGTGAGCTCGGTCGCATTGGTCGCCTGCACCAGGTTCGGGAACACGCCCTGCACCTCCTGGGCGATGAGGCCGAACTGCTCCTGGGTGCCGAGCGCGGTGTCTCGCCAGTTGAAGGCGACCGGGTTGAGGGCGCCGAGCGCAGCGAGCGAGCTGGTGGCGCTCATCGGGACGATGTTCTGCTTGAGGCGTTCGTCAGAGGCGGTGCAGGCGAGCTTGCCGTTGGCGTCAGAGGTGAATCCGGAGCAGTTGAGATAGCCGTCGAAGGTGACGTTGGCGGTATTGCCGCCGACTTCGAGTTTTGTGGCGGGACTCGTCGTCCCGATGCCGACGTTGCCTTGTATGATTAATCCATTTGTCGGTGGTGCAAAATTATAATCCGCACCAATACTCGCCCCACCCGACACTGCCAGTTTTCCAGACGGAGTCGTCGTCCCGATGCCGACGTTGCCGCCGTTTGGATTCAACAATAAAGCAAAATTCTGACTCAAATCAGTTCTAGTGGTGGACTGAAGCCATGCTGCGCCAGTAGTGTTATAAACCCCCATATCTAATACTTGCGCTCCAGTAGCTCCTGCCACTATACGAATGCCTCCTGTTTGTGTTGTTCCGCTCGTTGCAGGAAGTGCGCTAGTGGCCGCCACATGAAGCGGTTGAACGGGATTCGTCGTCCCGATCCCGACGTTGCCGTTCAAATCCATTACAAAATCATCTTCAGTAAGAGAATCAGCGTTAATTCTAATTCTTCCTGCCGTATCCACTCCAAAATAACCATGATAACTTGAACCAACTCCTACTTGTTGATTGACATCTAAATAAGCAATGTTGCCCGCAGTATAATCAGTATTTATAAAATGACTTACGATTCTCTGCCCAGCTCCAGAATCAACTACATCCAACTTTCTCCCCGGATTCGTCGTCCCGATGCCGACGTTGCCGTCGTTATTTATTACCATCCTGACATTTGAGGTGATTGAGCTTGATGAGGCGATTGCAAAGAGATTGTTCGTGACATCATAGCCCATTGTCCATTTTCCTTTGGTCGCACCACCAGAAAATCCGTGGACAGCAGCAGTAGCGGAGTAAACATCCAATAATGAGGAGGGGGTGCTCGTCCCGATGCCGACGTTGCCGCCTGCTTGAAAGGTTACTTTATCGCCCACCGTTTGTTCATATAAACGCAAGTCAGTAGCAGATCCGTTCGTATGGTTATATAATAGCCAACCCTTAAGATTCCCTACGCTACTATTTGACAAAATCAAGCCGTTACTATCACTTGCTTGGGAAATCTCCAATTTTGCCAACGGATTCGTCGTCCCGATGCCGACGTTGCCGCTCTTTATTACAAACGGTGTCACTGTTCCAGCATTATTGGTAATAGTTAAATCACCATCAGCGGGACTGGTCATTTGGCTTCTTAGATACCACCCTAATGTACGCGTAGTTCCAATTGAACCATATCCGCTAACATCAAAATACCCACCAAGAAAACCAGTAGACCCAGTAACCACAGACCCCCTAATATCTCCATTTACATCCAACGTTTTTCCTGGTGCCGTCGTCCCGATGCCGACGTTGCCTGTGTTATCAATTCTCATTCGTTCACTAACAGTTGTTCCGCCAACAACATTAGTGCTAAAAATAAGCGCTCCTGGAACCTGATTGCCAGCGACTGTTCCATCCACTAAAACCCTGATTGAAGCCGCCTGAGAATCTAAGTCTGAACCATCAGCTCCACTCCAATATAAACCGCCCAGACTATCTCCATTAGCTACTGTAGTGACACTGCCAACCGTCGTGCCTGTTGACCTGCCAAAAAACATGCCTGCTCCATAGGCTGAGTTATTTGAGATAAGCGATAATCCCGCCAATGTCGTTTCAGTGCCTTCAATTTGTACTTTTCTTGTAGCCCCAAAAATACTTCTGCTAGTTGCAGCTCCCATTAAAACTTTACCGTCCGTATCTATAATCATATTAGCGATAGTTCCGCCGCTTCCAGCAGTCCCCGTACTGAAATACATTCCCTCGGTTTTATAGTTTTTAAACCACATCTGGTTTGCCGCGGATGCATGAGTAGAGCCGTAAGAGACCAATCCTCCGGTAAGACTATTATTCTCCCTTAGTGTGATGGCTGATGACCCAGCCGTGTTTGAATTGTCAACTGTCATTGCCGCATTAGAACCATAGATATGTAGCAATTGGCTTGGCGTGCTTGTCCCGATACCGACGTTGCCTTGTATGATTAACCCATTTGTCGGTGGTGCAAAATTATAGTCCGCACCAATACTCGCCCCACCCGACACTGCCAGTTTTCCAGACGGAGTCGTCGTCCCGATGCCGACGTTGCCGCCTGTTTGAACAAATAACTTTGTATTCGCTGCACTTAATTCAGAACCATAAGCGATACTATAATCATCTTCGTTATTTATTCCCGTCCACCACCAATTCGTACCCGTATTAAAATTATTGTATTTTGTCGCTACTTCATAATTTCCGTCCGTATCTGAATTTAAAGCCAAATATACATTTCCCGAATTGCCAATTTCTAAATTGTGCCCCGGCGTTGTCGTCCCGATGCCGACGTTGCCGCTCGTATCTATCCAAAACTTTGGAACACCGGTAGAAGTTTTAATACCCAATCCCTGATAAGCAGTGTCGGCTGAATTTCTTGACGCAATATAATTTCCATAAGCAGTGTCTGCAGTCGCCGTGCCTGCTCCTAATATAATATTTCCTCCCTCATTCCCAAACATAGCATTGCCAGAGATGCCACTACTAACTGATGATGCAACAATTTGTAATTTATAACCCGGACCCGTCGTCCCGATGCCGACGTTGCCGCCCGTCGTGGCCAGATAGGTTGAACCGGTGGTGGTGAGCTGGGTGGTTGAGGCGTTGCCGGTAACGGTTAGGAGATTAGTGGTGGGGTTAAAGAGATAATTGGCTGAGCTGGAAATAGTGTTGGCATCAGTCCAATAGGCAATCTGATTGGCAACGCCATTGCCTCGGCCTTGCACGCCGATGGTTGAGGTCGCGGCCCATGAGGGCAGGCCGCCGACCGAGGTTAGAACATAGCCGCCGGTGCCGATGGCTAGCGAGGAGAGGGTGTTCGTGCCGCTGAAGTACGATAGTCCCCCGGTAACGCCGGTGTATAGCGAGGAGGTGGCGATGGTGAGGGAAGGTGATGAGCCGCCGATCAGATAGCCCATGTTGCTGCCGGAGAGGCCGAGACCAAGGGTGAGGGAGCTGGTGGCGGTTTGATAGGTGGCTCCCCCGTTGGCGGCGATGAGTCCGGTGAAGGAAGCAATGGAGGGAGCGTTGGTGAAGGTTTGGGTATCGCCCCAGGTGTTTGATGTTGAAGTGCCGAAGGCGAGTGAGATAGTGTCGGCAACATTAGTGAGCGGGTACGTGAATGAGAGTGCGGCTTGTTTGGCATTCCAGGTGGCGGCCGAGGCGATGCGTTCGTCAGCCAGGGTGCCGCTCCAGGATGGGGTGAAGGTGAACGCGCCGCCGGTGTTGGTGATGTTTAAGAGAATGTTGGTGTCTGAAGACGTGGCGATGGTGAGGGCGCCGGTCTGCGCGGCGCCGCCGCCTAGTTGCTGCAGGGACAGAAGGCCGGTATTGGTGACGTTGCCGTTTGCGTATGCGAGACCAGAGGAGAAGGTGGTGGTGGCGAGCCAGGTTGGCGTTCCCCCGCTCATGCCAAGGATGTATCCATTGGTGCCGGCATTGATGGAGCCGAGGGTGTTGGTGCCGGTGAAGTATGGGAGGGCGTTTGCGGCACCGGTGTATAGCGAGGAGGTGGCGATGGTGAGGGAAGGTGATGAGCCGAGCACGCTCCAAGTTCCGCCACTGGTGAGACCGAGATTGAAGGTTGGCGTTGAAGTAGCGACGGTACTGAAGTTTCCATAATGTAATTGATCACTCGCGAATGAGACTTCGCCGGTGCCGCCGGAGGTGATGGGGAGCGCGTTTGTGAAGCTTGCAGATGAGGCGGAGAGAGCTCCGCCGACAGAAAGATTCGTGCCATTCAGGAGCGCGAGATTTCCATTCTGATCGATCGTGATCGCGGTAGTGGTCGCGAAGCCAGAAGTTGACGTTGAAATGGCAAAAAGATTTGTCGTACCGCCCGCACTGCCCGCGATCGAGAGCTGCGCAAACGGTGTTGACGTGCCGAGACCAAGACGACCTGTTGAGGTTGAGTAATTAAAGTTCGCGCTATCCTGAGCAAGCAAGGCACCATCGCCGATAAAAAGAACGGACCCTAAAACACCATTAGTAACTTCTCCTCCAATTTCTGTACTGCCGACATTCTTCCATGCAGAGCCGTTGTATACATTGAGCTTGTTGAGTGTGCTGTCATAGAGAGTGAGACCGGCGGCAGGAGAGCTGATCGCGGTCTTTTGTGCAGTGGTGAGGCGCGGAGGGAGAATGCCGCCTGTTGTTGACGTAATATCGAGAACAGCGGAGACATCAGAAGTAGCGGTGCCGATGCTGACCTTGCCGCCCGTGGTGGCGAGGTAGGTTGAACCAGTTGTGGTGAGCTGGGTGGTGCTGGCATTGGCGTTGAATTGTTGTAGTGCGGTCCATATGTTCTCATTACCAAGATTAAGTCCAACGGTTCTTGCTGTTGCTCCTGTGTATGTATCAGAAAACGTGAGTGTGCCATCTGTTGCGGTGAGGCTCGCGAGAGTTCCGCCGAGTGCGACACCACTGATGGTTGAATTGGTGAGCCCAGTATTGTCGAGCGTTCCTGAAATAGTCGGCGTGAAGGTGAAGGCGCCGGCAGAATTGGTAACAGCGATGCCGAGGGTCTGACCGTTGGCCGTAACGGTCGAGGTGGCGATGGTGAGCGCGCCGGTCTGCGCGGAACCTCCACCTAATTGCTGCAACGAGAGCACACCGGTGTTGGTAATGGTGAGACCGCCAGCGTTTACGAGCGCACCTGTGCCAGTTACCGAGATGCCTGAACCATTCGCGATGGTGCTGGTGGCAAGCGGGGCTGGGATACCGTTAAGCCACGCGAGGATATTGCCGTCTGCTGCTGCGGTGGTGGTGGCAAGTGCGCCGATGCCGTTGCCATAGGGAATGCTGCCTGCCAAAATTGCTTGCCAGCCGGTGCCGCCAGAAGTAACAGGGAGTGCAGTCGTGAGCTCGAGTGAGCCAATGTTTGCTTGCCCGCTTACCGTGAGCGCTGTGGTAGATGCACCACCGTTCATAGAGAAGAGACCCGAGTTGATGGTGGATGAAGCGTTCGAGAGGAAGCCGTTTTGAAAGGTGGTGAGGCCGACGAGGCTCGAGGTGCCATTGATCGAAATGTTGCCGTTGGTGGTGAAGGTTCCGTCGGCAGTCGTGGTCGCGTTGCCACCGATCCAGAGTGAGTCAGCGACAGAGAGCCGCGTTGTTGATGCGTTCGTGAGTGTGGCGAAAGTGCTCGAGAGTGTATCGATGACTCCGGTGGTGAAGTGGCCGAGCGTGGCGAAGAAATTCGTCGAGGTTGCGTTGCTTGCAATGAGCGAAGACGAATACAAATTCGTCGAAGTCGAATTGGTGGTCGTGCTGTTTGTCGAGATAAGATTCGGGAAGGTGTTGTCGGCAGTCGTGGTCGCGGTGAAGTAGGGTGCAGTCGCGCTGGTGTCTGAAGAGAGCGCGCCGGTCACCGCGAGGTCACCGGTAATGTGCGCCGTGCCGGCGGAGAAGTTGGTGAAGTTGCCATTGGTCGCGGCAACCCTGATACCCTCCTCGAAGATCCCGCCGCGGAAGGTGCCGTTGGTTACCGTGAGGCCGTCGAGCTTCTGGATCATGTTCACCTGCTGGATGGTTGTGCTGTTCGTTACGACTTGGCGACTGACCGGCTGGATCATGCCGCTGACCGTCGCGAGAATGTCGGTACGGAGCGATGCGAGCGACTGACTCATGAGATCTTCAGAGATACCCCGCACCATCGTGGTGTAGGTTGGATACGAGTTAACGGTTTGCCGCACTGGGGGCGCGATAACCGCGGTGCGAGCTTCTGGCGCAGTGCTTCGTGTAGAACGCCGTGAGGTATCGGGGAGTACGATAGTCGGCGGCGGCGCGACCAAGGTCGCGAGCGCACGACTCGTCGAGGCGAAGAAGGTGTTGAGCGTTCGATAGGTCGTGAGCGCTACTTGCTCGCCTACAGAGAACCCTTCTCCGCTAAGGCTGCGCAGGGCAAGTGCCGGTGCAGTATTCGCGAGCCTTGAATTGCCAAGCGTCTCTAGGGCGAGGGCGCCCTTGCCGAGCGCGCCGAGATACGCATTCTCGAGGGCGGTAGTGAAGCCAGTTGAGGAAGTCAGACATCCACGGCAGCCGTCGATGTCTGACTTCCAGACCGAACTGACTTCCTTAAGAGTCGTAACGCCCGTGTACGCGACATGGCCGGTGCCGCTCACGAGCGCGAGATACTCCTGCGACACGCTGCCGGTAAATGCCACGAAGCGCTTGGCGCCCGCATACTGCGCGCTAAAGATCGCTCGGGCGATCGCGGGCGCCGCCAACGCGGGCGCTTCAGTCGCCCGTAAGAAGGCGGCGGTAGCGAGCGCGGGCGTGCGTGCGGCGACAGCAGCGAGCAGACCGCCCGTGTCGGCGAGAAGAGCTATCGCAGCACGTCCGCTCGCCGGTATCGCTTGAGAGAGGCTATACGCAGACGCGGCTTCGCCGCGTATCGCCGTATGCGACATATCGATAACCGTTTCGCCGAACGCGAGATGCGTGCGTGCCGCGAGCTGTGGGGCCGTGGCGAGTGTGTCGCGAGAAGCCGCGGCGAGCGTGAGCGATGATGCGCCCGCGCTGCGGATGACACGAGCGTATGCAGCGAGCGAAGAGAGTGAGGCATCATAGCCTGCCACGCCAAGCGCGCGATACTGCGCCACGAGCGCCTGCGGTATGCGCGACGGCGATGAGACAAGCGCGAGCATCTCATGCGCGAATGAGCGAGCATCGAAGAAAAAAGCGATCGGCGAAGAAGTTGCATTCTGGAAGTCAGACATCGACGGCAGCCGTGGATGTCTGACTTCTTGATTTTCAAACGAGGACATCGATACGGAAGAAAAATCAAACGCAACAAGCTGCGGCGACGCTATGCGCGAAGTTACGCGTGCAGTATCTCTCGCAACGCGCGGAGCATATGCCCGCATCTCTCTCGATGCGTCGGTAATCTTTGACGCGATACGCGAAGGCACATCCCCAAACGCCAGAGAGAATCCAGAAGCAGTCTCGCGTGCGAGTGCCCCTGCCTTCTCGGTGAATTGCGCCATGGGCGCCGCCTGCGCCGCGAACGCACCGAAGGCAATGACGGCAAACGCCGCCGAACACGCGACCGCGTGCGAGCGTACTGCGTTCATCCGCGCCGGCGAGAACGGTGCCGAAAGCGGTTTTGACAAAGTCTTTGAAACACGGTGTGAGAGTGTGTGCCGCGCCCGATACTCTGCCTCTCTCGCGCGCGCGAGCGCGCGCGCGTGATCAATCTTGCGATCCCCCTGCTGGCTCAAGAAGAGCGCGAGAGAATCCTTGTCGATAAACCAGCTATGCCCGATCCTCTTCCCGATAATTTTTCCCGAGCGCGCGAGACGCGCGAGATAGTCCGGAGTATAGCCGGACAGCTCTCCTGCATCCTTCGTTGTTATTAAATTTTTTTCAAAGAGTTGATCCATGTCGGATAGCCGAATTAACTAAATGATACCTTACTAATCCGGCATCCTCTAAGAAAAATCTGTGGATAAGATTTTAAAATATATTTTGTTCAAAAGACCGGTCGAAAGACGCTTTTGTTTTTATGCAGGAGCTGGAAATAGAAATTAGAAGCACGAAGCACGAAGTTCGAAACAAGCACCAAAATTCAAAGCTAAAAACGAGATTCTTGGCTTTGTTTCGTGCATACCACTCATATTGCCGGCTTTAGATCAAAACAAACCTGTAAAAATTACCTTTTAGGGCCTCGAAATGGGCGATCTCTGCACCTGAATCGATGAGCCACGCAGCAGGTCGAAGAAGAACTCGAATCAGCGCATACAATATATATGATATTTGTTAGTTATATCGGCTATACGAAATATTATGCGTATACCTTGTGTGTGTCGCACAACCTTAGAAATATTTTACGACACTTCATACGGAGAACCTCCTTAAGCACGAAGCATCAAGCACTAAATTCGAGACAAATTTAAAATAATGAACTAGAAAGCATTAAAAAGAGCCTGTATTGTGTTTAATTTTAGATTTTGGTGCTTGTTTTGTGCTTCGGATTTCGAATTTCGTGCTTATAGCCTTCTAAACATATAGATCATGTCTCTATGATCTTCTTCCGGTGGTATACACCATGTGTATATAAACTTCTCGCCTATCCGAGACAATAAAATAAACAAATACGCTATCTATTGTAGAAAGATACTCCGGCTACTATGCTCGCACGTTTATCCGAGCCTATATAATCATCTAAGTATCCGCTCCCAATGATTGCCAGGGCGGCCATTAGCGCGGCACTTACTATCCCGACAGTTCGGATCATTACTGGCGCCCAACTCCTCTGCTTCTTCGGTATGATGGTGGCTATCGGCTCTCTTGGTTGAGAGTGATCTTGGGGCACTGTGTGGATCGCTACGGCTACTTCTGCCTCTGCCTCTTCTACTCGCTCTCCAGGTTCTGAAACCACCACTACTACCCCCTCGTCTGGCTCGGGGTCAGTGCTTTCTATTGCGAGGCTTTCCCCATCAGCCTTTTCATCCTCTGTATCCATAGCACCTTCTGACACATCGCCGGGTATAGCCGCGGTATCAAAACGATCAAACCATTCTCGCCAAGAATCCTCTAGACTCTCTTTCATCCCCTCGCTTGACTCCTCTGCTGCGCCTTCGATGTCTCTCAGACGGTTTACCGAGGGCAACGCCTCTTCTATAAGCGCTTCGTAGCGCGGGGACTCCCAGGTAGACCGTGTCGACACGGCGGGAGTAGTTCGCACCACTTCTTCTTGCTCAACAACCGGCCCACCAAAGCGATGGTCCTGAATAGCCGCCTCGAGAACATACCAGCTTCGCCCCACGAGGCGCGCCGGCACCCGGCCCTCGCGGCAAAGTTGACCCACATAATCCTTCGCATATCCGGTAATCTTCGCGGCTTGTCTCGACGATATGTACTTTTTATCCTCTATGAGAATCTCATCCATTCCCGCAGTATAGCCGTATCTCGGCTCGGATGGAAGGGTTCTGTGTATACTAACTAATCTTCTCCGTTATGATCCTCTGGAGCTCTTGCGGATTCCCCGCCCCCTTGCTCTCTTGCATCGCCTTCCCCACGAGGTACTGGAGTGCCGAGAGCTTGCCGCCCTGGTACTCCGCGACTGCCTTCTCCTCGCGAGCCAGCACCGCGTCTACGGCCGCAGCGAGCAACGCCGGGTCATGTACCTGGATAAGCCCCTGCTCCTTCGCGATGACGCCCGGATCACCACCCTTCTCTACCATGATACGCAGAACGTCTTTAGCACCCCGTGAAGAAAGCTCTCCCGCGAGAACCATATCGATAAGCTTTATAAAATCATCTGCGCTCTCGAATACTTCTTTTTCTTTTTCTCGTAAGAGCGCGACGAGATCCGAAGTGATGTAATTCACCGCGAGCTTTACGAACTCCACCGCTCTATCGACTATCACCCTTTCAAAAAACATTCCGAGCGCGATATCCTGCATCAAGAGTTCTGCGATCTCTTCTTTCAGCCCGTAATCCCGCATCCAGCGCTCTCGCTTCTCCCACGGCAACTCCGGCAATGACGCTTGCAACGCTTCGCGCGAAAACTCAGAGATCTCAGAGAGAAAGAGCTTCGGGAGATCCGGATCTGGGAAGTAGCGGTAGTCGGCGCTCCCCTCCTTAAACCGCTGATGGAATGTCTCTTGCTTCGCCTCGTCCCACCCACGCGTCTCCTGCACGACTTCTCCCCCACTCTCAAGAAGCTTGATCTGTCTCTGTATTTCAAAAGCGATCGCCCGCTCTACCGAGCGGAATGAATTCAAATTTTTTACCTCCACTTTTGTTCCTAAACTGCCTTCTGCTCCTGCCTCCTTCTTACTCACCGAAATATTTGCCTCAATGCGCATCTCGCCCTTCTCAAGATTCGCTTCTCCGGCACCAAGCGTGCGCAGGAGGAGCTGCAGTTCGCGCGCGAAGCGGCCCGCTGTCTCTGCGTCAGGGATGACCGGCTCGGTGACCAGCTCCATGAGCGGGATACCCGCACGGTTAAAGTCAACAAGGCTTTTTTTATTGTGATGGATTGAGCGCGCCGTATCTTCTTCGAGGTGCACGCGGGTGAGCGCAACGCCCGCGAGCGAACCGCCGGTCACGAGTGGACGCTCATATTGGCTGATCTGATACCCCTTCGGGATGTCGGGATAAAAATAACTCTTGCGGTCAAACTCGCTCACATCGGCAAGAGTGCCCCCGACTGCCACACCGATACGCAGGACCTGCCGGACAGCGTCTCGGTTGATACTAGGGAGCGTGCCCGGATGCGCCATGCAGATGGGACACACATTCACATTGGGTCGCGCCTCATCGGGATCGTTCGCAGAATCGCAGAACATCTTGGTCCGCGTCGCGAGCTCGGCGTGGATCTCGAGACCGATGGTAGGTCGATACATTACTTTAATTCTAAACCTTTTTAAGGATTTCTGTTAGCCTATCGGAGAACGCCTTGAGCGATTTTGGGTCTTGTACGCTTACAGGGAGCACTTCCCTGCCCGTCTCGCGAGCAAGGAGCTGCTGTTTTGTTTCGCATTCTCCGGGAGAAATAAGGTCTATTTTTGACAGTATGAGTATCTCGCGCTTGTCGGCGAGCCCGTGTCCGAAGAGCTCCACCTCCTTGCGTACCTCCCCATAGGCTGCGAGAGGGTCATCTTGGCTGGCCGAGACGAGATGTAGCAGGATTCCTGTGCGTTCGACATGTTTAAGGAATTTTATGCCCAGCCCTCGCCCGGACGAGGCGCCTTCGATAAGACCGGGAATGTCGGCAATGACGTTGCCATAGAAGTCGCCCAGATTGGGTTCGATCGTCGTGAATGGATAATCGCCTATCTTGGACTTGGCCCGCGTGAGCGCGTTTAAGAGAGAGGACTTCCCTGCGTTTGGCAGGCCGATAAGCCCCGCGTCAGCGATAATCTTGAGCGTGAATTCGATATCCCCACCCTTCCCCTCCTTACCCTTCGTCTGCTGGAAGGGGTTCTGGTTCGTCGAGCTCTTGAATCGGGCGTTCCCCTTCCCCCCCGATCCGCCGCGGAAGAGGGTCACCCGTTCTCCCTCTTTGGTGATCTCGTATTCTCCCCCCGCCTCCGCTATTCGAGCGACCGTACCGACAGGGACCGAGAGCACGAGATCCTTGCCGTTCGCACCATGCTTCAAATCTCCCTTCCCTTCTTCACCGTTCTCCGCATGGAATTTTTTTTCATACCGATAGTGTGCGAGCGCCGCCACGTCGCGCACACCGAGGAGGATGACGTCGCCGCCCTTGCCGCCATCGCCGCCAGAGGGGCCGCCGCGCGCGTTCGTCTTGGTGCGCAGCCAGCGAGTGACGCCACCGCCACCGCGACCGGCCATTGCATGTATCGTCACCTGATCGGTAAAAGCCATGTTAGTTTGGCTCGACAATCTCCCAGCCTTCTGTAAGAAAAGCTTCGGCTTTTTTAAATTTCATTTCTTTCGTCTCATCTCCTTTCCGTAAAATAACAATGTCGTTTCTCTCGTGCCCGCCCGTCTTTCGCACAGGCTGGTGCGAAGATTCCTCCTCCTTCCCCGCGGCAAGGAGCGCCGCGCGCGTCTTCTCCTCTTCTGCACGGCGTTGTGCGGTATCCATCGACTGGAGGTACGGCAGAGCTTCTATAACCTTTGCGCGTATATCCGCCTCGAGCTGCCGGAAGCGTGCGAGCCCCTCGCGCCGGTATTCGATCAAAGGATCCCGTTGCCCGTAAGCGCGAAGTGACACCGAGCGGCGCAGATAATCCATAGTCTCAAGGTGCTCAAGCCAGAACATATCAATGACCTGCAAGAGGAGGCGGCGCAGATGGACAACGAACGTGTCGCCGAATTCGCTCCTCTTTGACTCATACACCGCGCCGGCGGCGGCGTCACCTCCGAGAAGCGCACAGAAGAGCTCCTCTATCTCTTCATCGCTCCCGGTGAGCGCGGCGCGGCGGCGCGCATAGATCGCGAGGCGTTGCGTGTTCATCACGTCATCATAAGCAAGGACCTGTTTGCGCGAGTCGAAGTTGAATCCCTCGATGCGCTCCTGCGCCGTCTCGAGCGAACGAGTGATCATCGCACTCTCGATAGGCTCGTCTTCGGGGATGCCGAATCGGCCCATAACCTTCTTTAAAGTATCAGAGGCGAAGACGCGCATAAGCTTGTCTTCGAGCGAAACATAAAATCTGGTTTCTCCCGGATCGCCCTGGCGGCCGGAGCGGCCGCGCAGCTGGTTGTCGATGCGCCTCGCATCATGACGCTCGGTACCGATAACCACGAGGCCGCCCTTCTCAAGAACTGACACGCGCGCCGCGCTCGAGGCACGCGCGCCGCCGAGCTTGATATCGACGCCACGGCCGGCGAGATTTGTCGCGACGGTAACGCGGCCCTCCTCACCTGCGTTCGCGATGATCTCTCCCTCCCGCTCGTGGTTCTTTGCGTTCAACACTTCGTGCGGCACACCCTCATTGGAGAGATAGGTACTGACGATTTCGTTGTCCTCGATGGAGACGGTGCCCACGAGGACCGGCTGCCCCTTTTCATAGCGGTCTTTGACCGCGCGCGCGACGGCGCGATACTTCCCCGCGGCGGTTTGGAAAATGAGGTCATCATAATCCTTGCGCGCTGAAGGCTTGTTGGTCGGCACGACGACGACCTCGAGCCCGTAGACGGTATAAAACTCCTCTTCAGAAGAGAGTGCGGTACCGGTCATACCCGCAAGTTTGGTATACATGCGAAATAGATTTTGGAAGGTTACGCTCGCGTAGGTGCGCGTCTCCTCTTGGACCCTGACGCCCTCCTTTGCTTCGATGGCCTGATGCAGGCCCTCCGACCAGCGGCGGCCGGGCTGCATCCTCCCGGTAAACTCGTCAACGATGACGATCTCGCCGTCGCGCACCACGTATTCTTTATCGATATGGAAAAGTGCCTGCGCGCGCACTGCCGTCTCGAGGTGGTGCGCATATCTCATCCCGCCCTCGGTGTAGAGATTCTCGAGACCGAGCGCGACCTCCGCCTTATGCATCCCCGCTTCGGTTATCTGAATCGCCTTCTGCTTCTCGTCGATCGTATAGTCCTCGCCCTCTGCGAGCCCGCGGACGATACCGGCGAAGCGTTCGTAGAGGTTTTGTGAATCGCCTGCAGGCCCCGATATGATGAGCGGCGTACGCGCTTCGTCGATCAAGATCGAGTCGACTTCGTCGATAATCGCATAGTGGTAGCCACGCTGCACGATCTGCGACGCATCATAGGCGGTGTTGTCACGGAGGTAGTCGAACCCGAGTTCGTTGTTGGTGACATAGGTGATGTCAGCGGCATATGCCTCCTTCTTGCTCGCCGGACGCAAATATTCATACAGAACTTTGAACGAACCCGTCGTATCACGTTCGCTGTCTAACTCTTTTGCTTCTTCCTTCTCCACATGCGATGGATCATACAAAAATGCTCCCGTGCTCGTTACGACGCCAACCGAGAGGCCGCAATAGTCATATACCTGCCCCATCCAGACACTGTCGCGGCGCGCGAGATAATCGTTGACCGTGACGACCTGCACGCCCTTCCCCGAGAGGGCGTGGAAGATTGCGGGCAACGTGGCGACCAGCGTCTTACCCTCGCCGGTGCGCATCTCGGCGATCTTGCCGCGGAGGAGCGCGAGACCGCCCGCTAGTTGCACATCAAAGTGCGGTTGTCGAAGGGTGCGGCGGGACGCCTCGCGCACGAGCGCGAAGACCAGGGGGATATCACGCTCGTGCGCCGCTCCTGCCTCCCTCGCACGGGCGCGCACCTCGACCAAGCGCGCACGGATCGCCTCATCAGAGAGCCCTATGAACTCCTCAGAGAACGCGTTGGCAGCCGCCACGATCGGCGCCGCGGCCTTCAAGAAGGCCGCGGATTGGTTTTTTGAGAAAAAGCGCGAGAGATCGAGCATAGTGCTACATTGTAGCAAAATTCCAAGTTTTACGCACGAAATTTCAATTCGACTCTCCCTTATCTCTTAAAAAATCAGACCACAATTTTCTTCAAAATGTGGGGAAGTCTGACTTCCCCAAAAGCTAATCAAGCGTTAGCGCAGAGAACTCTGTATCGAATCGAGAACGGTTCTCCATAACTTCTTGAGCATGAGATCGAAACTCTCTCACTGTAGGAAACAAATCGTTAGTAAAACCTTTTTCGAGGATTGGCCAGTTTCGGTTTGCCGCGTATTCCGGCAAACTTGAAAACGGATAAGACTCAACTCCCCACTGCCACGCTTTATCAAATTCCTTTACTGCTTTTGTATAGCCAGCGGGATAAAGCTCAAAGACGTTTTTGACCATAATGTACGGGATGAGTTGCTTCAAATATTCATCAGTATCTACAACAAGCCCTTTATAAGCACCCTGAAAGAGGCTCCCCTTTTCTTCGTACTTTGCGTTGAAGTGCGCGCTCATGCTCCCACACAGTTGCTGCATAAATTTCGATATACCGCCGACCTGAATTTCTTCGAGCAGTAAATGAAAATGGTTTGGTGCTAATACCCACGCAAGAATGTGTACCAACATTTTTCGTTCCGGCCAATCTTGTGGTCGTTCAAACATAGGTAACTCTATAGTGTTTCGTTCCCAATATTCATCTCTGTACTCCTCGTTTGCAAAATAAAGTAATCGAACAAAACGATTTCGATCGAATGCATCGCGCGTTATGGGCAAACCGCGCGTACCACGTTTCATCACGTGCATAAACGAACCGACCCCATACGGCTGCACTCGCATAGAAAAATCATACCACAATTTTCTTCAAAATGTGGGGAAGTCTGACTTCCCCAAACTGATAAAGAAAAACCCCGCCGGAGCGGGATTCTTCTTTTGCTGAACGAAAAACTATCCGCGCTTCTTTGCGACTTTCTTCTTCGCGGTCTTCTTCGCTGCCTTTTTCTTCTTTGCCATGGTGGTTGCGAATTAGGGTGATGGTTAGTATGTCGACCCGTCTGTGCAAAATTATTATAATGCGCAAACGTTTCTACTCATCATTATCGCGCGTAAAAATATTTTGTGTAACGAAAAAATAAAATGTGTGGATAACTTTTTTAAATATTTAAATGTTTAAATTTCTTTTTGTGCGCCAAATGTTTCAACTTCCCTTTCGATCCTGATGCCAGTCGCACTGAAAACTTTTTCTGCAATTTCGTTTGCGAACGAATCTATTTCTTTTGCTGTTGCGCCAGCGCGCACCACGATAACCAATGGCTGTTTCTCATAGAGCCGCACGCGACCCTTCGCGAATCCTTTGAGCGCGAGCGCGTGGTCGAGAAGCCACGCGAGCGATATTTTTGCCCTGCCGTTTTCTTGTAGAAACACGGGTAAGCCGTCGAAGCGCTCGGCGAGGGAGTCGGCGAGCTCGCGGGAGATGAGGGGGTTCTTGAAGAATGAGCCCGCCGTCCCTTCTGCTGCGATTCGCGGGAACTTATCGGCACGAATGGCGCGGACGGCCCGCGCGATCTCGCTCGGCGTCGAGAGCGGCACGCCGCGTTCACGTGCGCGCGTAAGATCTGGATACGCGAGATTCGGCTTCGCGTGCTTTGAGAGACGAAGTGCGACACGGGTAACGATGTATGCTCGGTGCTTTTTAAAAACACTGGTGCGATAGGCAAAAGCGGCTTCGGCTCGAGCCACCTGTTTGTGTTCACCGGTTACCCCGTCGATACCATCAACATACTCAAATACATCGGCAAGTTCCGCACCGTATGCACCGATATTTTGCACCGCCGCGCCCCCTACGGTGCCCGGAATACCCGCGAGATTCTCGATGCCAAAGAGGTCGTGTGCGCCTGCGACATCAACGACTTCTTCCCACGGTGTCCCCGCTCCGGCGACCAGGAGCGTCTCATCATCGGCAGCTTCGAAAGCGATGCCGTCGAGCGCCATCTTCAACACCACGTCCTCCACTCCCGCATCGGGCACCAGTATGTTGCTGCCATTGCCCAGCACCCATACAGAAAGACCCTTCACTTCGGCACAGGCCAGCGCATCATCAATATCTTTTTCAGTTTGTGCGTGTATAAAAAACTTCGCGGCTCCTCCCGCGCCGAGTGTCGTCAGCGGCGCGAGCGGAACGTTTTCTCTTAGGTTCATTGCCCCTTTTCGATCTGTTGTAAGGCGGCGGCACCGTTGGCAGCTGCTTCGGGGAAACGCGCCATCGCCGCCCGAATCGTTTTCGCGGCATTCGCGCTATCGCCCGCCGTATAGTATGCCGCGGCGAGGCTGAACCACGCCTCGACGCCTGCGTTCGGCTTCGCGGCACGCAACTGCCAAAGAGCGATGAGGCGCGGCCAATCCTTCATCTGGTAATACACGACGGCGAGCACGTTGCTGTCAACGGTCGTCGTACCGTAGGCGTCGAGGAGAATCTTCTCGGCGGCCGGCCGATCTCCGGTCACGAAGGCACCTGCGGCGGCATATGCGGCAAGCTCCGGGAATTGCGGCCCAAGCGCATATGCCGTGTTGAACGCTGATTGCGCCGCTTTAAAATCACCCCTATCCCACTCGGCAGCTCCGGCTTCAATCCAGATTTGCTCTTTTTTCGGCGAGAGTGCCGCGGCAACTTGGATCTCCCTGAGTGCAAGCTCCCCCTCCCCGGCGATGCGATATACATAGGCGAGCTGGAGCCGCTCTCGGACATCGCGCGGATAGGCGGCGACCTGCTTCTGCATCTCGAGCACCGCGAGCGAGACCGCACGCTGCTTCTCCGACTGGGTTGCTGAAGGATTTTGAGCAACAGCCGCCGCAAACGCGACTAATTGTTCCCGAACCTCTTGTGCGGCAAAGGCCGGATGCGCGGCAAGATCTTCAAAAACGGCCAGGCTCTTCTCTCTGTCGACGGAGGCTGAGGAGAGTGCCGTGATGAGCTTGGCCGCTACCCGCATCCCCGAGACGTTCACGCTCCAGATAAGCGCAATCGACACAACGGCGGCGACCGGAAGCGCATACGTCATGCCTTGTTCGGCATCGAGCGTCGGCAGACGTTCAAGCTTCTCGATCGGCCGCGCGATCTGCGAGTCGATAAGGGCAAGGAGCACAAAGAAGTATATATAGGAATAGAGATTGTCGAACACGAGCAAGTTGTGGAGGGCATAGCCGACCAGTGCCGCAGTAAGCGCGATACGCTCCGGCCGCGATAATTCTGAATGCTTGCCTCGCTGAAGCTCCGGTGAAGCGGGTCGCCAGAGCAATACGAGCGCAGAACCGAAGATCGAGAGATAGAGCAGGAATGCCGGAATGCCGCCTGCAGAGAGCCAATCGATGAACGCGTTGTGCGCACGGTCAAACCACGGCTCCTGTTCGTGGAGAGAAGGATTGTAGTAGGTACTAAAGGCATAATTGAAACCCTCTTGCCCCCACCCAGTGAACGGACGTGCGAGCGCGCCTTGGAATGCTATATGCCAAATAGTGAAGCGTACTTCGAGATCAGCCAGCGTAATCGAGGAGATGCGCTGCAGCACCGAATTGCCTTGGACAAACGACGAGCCGCGCGCGAGGTAGAGCGAGCCGGCAAGAAGAACGATGAGAACGAACGCGCCTGCCGCGTAGCGGCGGGCGCGCTTGCCTGCGGTGAGCGCTGTGAGAAGCGCGGCGAGCGCAAGCGCGGCGATCAGCCCCCACGTCGTACCGCGTGTCTGGGTGAAGAAGATGAGTATGCCCTCGACGCTAGCGAGCGCGAGCAGCGACCACTTGAGCCAGACACGACGTTCAGTGAGCGCAAGCCATCCGGCGATGAAGACGTTGAATAGGAAATAGACTGCCAGATAGATTGAGTTGCCAAATGAGGCATCGATACGCGTGGAGCCCTGATGGATCGCCAACGTACCCGCAAGCTGCAAGAACGCATAGAGAGCGACGATACAGGAGACGCCGAGCGAGGTGAGGAACCAGGCACGCCACTTCATCTCCACCCGCAAGACCGCGCTCGCAACGAAAAAGAAACCGAGAAGATGCGCGAGCAACACCCAACCCTCCATGCGCTCGAAGTTGCTCCAAAACGCCTTCGCGGCATTGATCGCGAAAAGATCTGCGACGAACATCCAGACGACGAAGGCGAGCACTGCGGCTCCGACCCAAGAAAGGCGCGGCCGGTATTCCCTATCAAGCAGCGCGAGTACCACCCATGCCGCAACGGCTATCTCGACGAGGATGCGGAAGTAAAACGCCTTGCCGGTAATAAAGGGGAAGAAGTAGGCGTCCGCAACAATAAGCGGCGCAAACGGGATCAAGAAGAGCGCCCCGAGCGCTATCAGCTTCGCAATCTGCTTTGCCGTACCTTCAGTCTGCTTCGCGGCAATCTGCATAATGGAAACAACTATACCACGGATACTATACCCGCTGCATCTTATAAAAATACGACCCGTTCTTTTGCAGCAGCTCCTGCGGCGATCCTCGCTCCACGATGCTGCCGTGGTCCACGACGAAGATCGTGTCGGTCTCGGCGACGGTCGACGGGCGATGCGCGATGATGAATACCGTCACTTTGCCATGAAGCGCGCGAATAGCCTCGTGAATCAACCGCTCCGACTCATGATCGAGCGCACTCGTCGCCTCGTCTAATATAAGGAATGCCGGTTTGCCCACGAGGGCGCGCGCGAGCGCGATCCGCTGGCGCTGCCCACCCGAGAGCATCACACCCCGATCTCCCGTCGTGGTCTGGAAGCCCTCGGGCAGCCCGCTCACGAAGTCATAGATATTTGCCTGCTTCGCGGCATCCTCGATGTCTTCGGCGGTCACGGCTCGATTATAAAATCGGATGTTCTCCTCGATCGTGCCGTTAAAGAGGAACACATCCTGCGACACATACCCTATGTGCCGACGCCACGCATCTAGGGCGATCGATTCGCTCGGCACGCCGTCAAGCAGTATTGAACCGGTGGCCGGCTTGAACAGGCGCAAGAGCAGGTCGGCGATGGAGGTCTTCCCCGATCCTGAGGGGCCGATGAGCCCCACGGTCTCTCCCGCCCGTATAGAAAAGGTTATGCCGTTTAGGATTGGCTTGCCCTCGTCATACGAGAACGAGACATCCTTGAACGCGAGCTCTTTCTCAAATACAAACGGCGCATCGCCCTCGGACGACTCGCGATGCATATCCAGACTGCGCTTGAACGTCGCGATGTTCCTGGCATACGGCACCAGCTCGCTCACCGACTGCAGCGCGGCTTGTCCGGACTCAAGATAGGTGAATATCTTTTGTATCAGGTACAACGAGGCCGCAAACGCGATGATGCTGAACTCCGGCGTGCGATACGTCAAGAAGAAGAGTACGACGACGAGAACGATGCTAAACGGCTGGAAGAAGCTGGTGCTTAAAGCACGCACGAGCGACTGCCGTATCGAGAGCGAGCGCAAGAGCCGTATATGCGCGTTGCCGTCTGCGATGGCGGCACGCTCCACCCCAGCGGCCTTGACGGACTTCATCCCAATAATGTGTTCGTTCAAGAACTGCGCGAACTGCTTCTCAACCCGAGCTGCTCTCTCGCCAATGCCGCTCGCACGGCGGAGGAAGGGCCGCAAGAAGAGCAGGAGAACCACACCGCCGCCGAGCGTATACGAGGTCATAACTGGCGAGATATTGACGGCCACCAAGAGATACATGAGGAAGCCGCTGAAGGACTGCACGATCTGCGCGACCGCGCTCAAGAGCATGCCGGACTGCTGCACATCCCGCACGAGCGTGTTGTGCATGGCACCGAGCTTTTGCTTGAGCGAGAACGGCCAGGAGACCAGGAGTACCCGACGCAACACCTCCTCGCTCTCTTTACCAAGGAAGTCTGCGCTAATCCAACCGCGGATATAGCCGAAAACAGTAACCGAGATCGCTCGCAGTATAAAAAGGACGAGAATGAAACCGAGCAAGTAACGGAAACTGAATGGCAGACCAAAAAAGCCAAGTAGCGTTTGGATTGCCTGCGTAATAAAGTCAGTCGACCCGCCACCACCTCCGATAAAAAATGAGATGAGCGGGATAACCGCGTTGATACCGATACCCTCTAAGAGGGCGCTGACCACGCCGAATACGGCCAGCGCAACGACATGCCAGCGATATCGACCAAACGCCCCCCAGAGCGTCACGAGCGTGTTCTTCATATGGTGTTTGGTAACTATAACAACAAAAATGAAGCAAAAGAAACACCCCACCGGTTCAACCCGGTGGGGTGTGTTGTTTGGCTACCGCAAAATGTTCCTGATCACTTCAGCGACACGACGAGCATTCTGTCCATCGACGTGAATGTGTCGCTTCTGGGAAGGTCGCTGGCAGCGGCCGAGAGAGGACGTGAGAGCCCTCCCAAGATGACTCACGAGCGACTCTCGATCCTTGGCCCATGCCGTGCATCCGAGCGACACGAGTGGAGACTGCTCAAGCCCCGTCTCCGCCTTCATCGACTGCATTCCCGTCTCGGGATACAAAACCGAAACCGCTTGCCCTCGAAGGGCTGCCGCTTCTAACAGCATCGTCGAATACATAGAAATGACGACGCCATTTTGAGCGGCAGCCGCGATAAGCTGCGAAGACGTGCATGAGCCAAACCAGTCCACAACCAGACGGCCGCGATAGCCCGCGAGCGCCTCCTGCCACAACTTTGCTTCCGACGCATAGTTCATCCTGAACCGCGGATGCGGTCTCGGAATGAAATAGCAGTCCATCCGAAGCCGGTTGAGAGCCCAGACGACCTCCCCCAGTGCGTGAGAGGTTTGGAACCCCTGCCCCGCAAACAAGACGAGCGGGATGTCCTCGCGGAGTCCAAGTGCCGTCCGCACCTTCGCGTCCTCCTCCTCGATATCAACCGAGGCGTACTTATCGAGGGCCGGGAAGCCGGTCGTGAAGATGTGGCTCGAATCGAGCTTCGGCCATACGTTACACAAGGTTCCTTTGTCGACTTCATCATTGGTGATGACGTAGTCGGGTTGGTATTCTTGTGCCACATATGACGGCGGCATGCCCCAAAGATCCTGAATAATAATGCTGATTGACTTCCCCCTCAAAAGAGGGATAAGGTCGCGGCCGACGCTGTCGTCATTTGCGCACAGACCGACCAGCAGTAACCGTGGAGGCACCTTCGTCATGAGGGCTTCAGCATTTTCTACCGGCGTATGCTCATAGCCGATAAGGTTGGCTGCTGCCCATCCGTTTGTGATCAGCCAGACTGAAAGTCCGGCTTTCCGCAGTTCAACGACGACCGGGAGCATCCCAGCCGCCTCGCCGGGGTCTTTCACCACGGCCCATACATCGATTCTTTTCACTCCGCACCTCCTCTCGTTTTATGCCGGATTCGCCCCGTCGTTGCGTTCTTGTTTTTAGAATGTGCTTATATCCACATTTAGGGTAGCATGCTAATACTGCCTTGTCAATAGAGCTATACCATCTCCCAGGTGATGGTTGTGTCTGCGGGAATATCAACGGCGGCTTGGCGACCGATAACAATGTCTTTGTATTTGGGGCGAACGCCCGTGCCTGGACGTTTGTGCGTCAGCATATCTTTTGTGATCTTGGTCCCCTTCTTAATATCGCGCGCCGATACGAGGCTGCGCTTGTCATAGAGATAGGTGTGCCGCTCCGCGGGAAGCACATACTTCCGCGCGGTACCAAGCGCCGCTTCAACATTGCGAATCGCCTGCACCATTTCCCGCAATTCTTTCGGGTCAACTGAGAGCCAGTGATCGGCGCTCTGCATAAGCGTTTTGTCCACGGTGTAGTGCTTCTCGATCAAGCGCGCGCCAAGCGCTACCGCCGCAGGCGGGATGTGCGTACCAAGCGTGTGATCAGAAAGACCAATAGGGTATTCTGGAAAGACGGTCGCTAAGGTCGGTATGACTCGAAGATTTGCGTGCTCATAGGGCGTTGGGTATACGAGCGTGCATTGCATGATGAGAATTTTCTTATTCCCTGCCGCTTCTATGGTATGCACAGCCTCCTCGATCTCTCCCAGTGTTGAAGCCCCGACAGAGAGGAGAATAGGTAATTTATGTTTCGCAAGGTGGGAGAGAAACGGCAGATTGGTGACGTCAGAAGAAGACACCTTGATAACCCGCATGCCAAACTTCACCAGGGCATCGGCGCTTTCTTCATCAAAGGGAGTGGAGAGAAACTCTATGCCATACTTCCGGCACGTTTTGATGAGTTCCGGGTAGTGTTTGAGCGGGAACTTGTCGAGAAGAGCATATGAATCGTGCTGGGTACCCTTCTTCTTTTCTTCGCCTTTCCAATCCCAAAAGCGCGGAGCTGTTTTAGTGACCAGCTTATCCGCTTTGTAGGTCTGAAATTTAATCGCATCGGCACCGGCTTCTGCTGCCTTCCGTATCAACTCTTTCGCACGAGCAAGCGAACCATTGTGATTTACTCCCGCTTCCGCAACAATGTATGCCGGTTCATTGTCACCAATCGCCCGCTTGCCAATAAAGATTTTTGCCATAAGGTAACTCTCAGTATATTACCTATTAATGTTTGTGTCCATTTCGAACCCGAATTATCTTTTTGAGCCGCTTGCGTTCGGCATGCTCAGTACTGAGTGCACTCCCCTCTTTAAAATAACGGTAGTATGGCAGCCGGACATGATAGCCCGGATATTTTTTCTGATAGCGCAACAGCAGATCATAATCCTCGCAATTGCGCAGAGTTTCGTCATATCCTCCGAGTTTTTTAAGATACTCCTTTCTGAACACCACTCCTGCGCCGTGGTTCAGCAAACGCTCAAAGGTATTAAGCTCAAACTTCCGTTGATCGGGCGCACCCGAGCCAGTCACGACGATCAAATCACAGTAGACGAATCCGATATCTGCATTCCACTCAAGCGTCTCGGTCATAACCTTGAGGAAATTCTCGTGGACATAGTCATCGCCGTCAACGCGTACGATATAGCGCCCCTTCGCCATCGCCATGCCGACGTTTGACGCATGCGCTTGTCCTTTATTTTTCTTCAAAAATCTCGTGCGGATGAAGTGGTACCCCTCAAAGCCATGATAGAGAGAAATGGCGTCGCGGCTCTTATCCGTCGAGGCGTCATCAACAATGATGATCTCATACTGGTCATGTGGAAAATTCTGACTGATGCAGCTATTAATAGCGCGGCTGATATAGCGCTCTTTGTTGTAGCAGGTGATGATGATGCTTGCCTTGATCATGCCGGAAGATTCATACTATAACCATGGATGGGACGTAAAGGATGCCTGTCGTGTGCTACGCCTTCGGAAACGTCTTTTGGACGACCGATTGATTAATCTGCACAAGCTCTGGATGCGTCTCAAGGTAAGATAGAATCTCGTTGGTAGCTGGCTGTTCTGCTGGTCTGGAGAAGCCCATCCCTACCGCGAGCGCCTTGAGCATCTGTAAGTCTTCGGCCGTGTCGAGTGTGAGTCGCACCTGTGACGCGAACGGGTGCAGGACTTCTGGCTCTACATTGCGCTGTTTAAACAGTTCGGGGTGATGATAAAAATAGGGCGTTACGTGTTCATGATCGTAAGGGTCAGTTGCTTCAGCGTACACTCTTTCAAAAGCAGCCATGGTAAAAACCTCTGATCCAGTGCCAACCGGCAAGCCAGCCGGATGATTGCTTGCATAATCCAAATTTTCGGAGAGAAGAACCTCGACAATGCGATCGAGCTCGAGAACGTCAATCAACGGGTTGTCTGCCATCACTCGCACTACTGCGCCACTCCCAAATTTCTGCGCGGCAACATAGTAACGCTCGAGGACATCTCCCTCACTCCCCCGTATATAGTCGTACCCATTCTCTTTGCACAGCTCCTCTATCACGTCATCTTTCGCATTTTCTGTAGTAGCGATTACAACCTTATCAGCTTGTCTTGAAGTCTTGCATCGTTCTATCACCCACTGCAAAAAAGAAATCTCTCCTACGAACGGCATGAATGATTTCCCCGGCAGGCGGCTAGAACCCATGCGTGCCTGGATGATGATTTGTACTCCAACTTTTGTCATGTCAATCAATATACCCTCTCCCGATGAGCGTGTACACCTCTTTGTCGGGACCTGCTTTTCTTGACGGCGTTACGCGAAACAGGCACTCCTCTTTCTTTTCGAGACGCACCGCATCCACTCCAGCATCTTTCCGGTGCTCTCCAATACTATCTCTGAGCGTCCAGATTCCCTCGTTTTGCTTCCATATACGTGAATCGCGATAGATATCAATAAGATAATAAAAACTTTCTTCGGTCATGCCGATCCAGTCTAAGAAGAGCGGCAGGCTCTCCGGCTTTTTGTCTTGATATTTTTGAACCAGGTCGATTCCTTCCTCCCGTGTGAGCCGCTTCAGACGTATCTCGCGACAAGCGTGGTCCGTTACTTTACCGTATCCCCATTTCAGAAACTTTATATAGTCGTGAATATCAGAGTAGTGAAAACAATCCACGTCATTATAGGTATCGAAGGTCCGCATGTGTCCTGCACTCTCATAGGTATACGATCGAATCATCTCCTCGTGCTGGGCCTTCGAGTCCCAGCGGATATAGTTACCTAGATAGATGCCCCGTACGCCGACTTTTTCTATCTCCTTATCGTGCGGATAGAGATAGGGAGCGAGATCATCGACAGTGACGTTCATCGTCTCGTCAACAAGATCCTCTGCTTCATATCCCATAAGGTCATGGTCCTTCCGATATTTGCGGGTCATCTCGACTTCGTCCGTATGTGAGAACATCCCAACCTGGTCGAGCCCTTGGTGCGCACCCCAGATGATGAGCGGAATCTTGAACCGCACCGCCACCTGTACAGGGAACACGGTCTGCCCAGCGATACAGTGCCAATACATGCTTCCCATTTTTCGCAGTGTTGCCCGCGTGACATTCTTGACCTTATCTGGACTCACCGTCATCGTCATAAGGTCGCACCCGAAGAGCGTGCGCAGATATGCGAGATTTCGTATGCCACGCTCGGTGTTGTACTGCTTATTATAGGTGACGAGGAGCGGCCGCAATCCAAGCTTCTTCATCACGATATGTACGATAAAGTAAGAGTCCCGTGCACCGGATACGGGAACCACACAGTCATAATTATTCCCCGATGTATTTTTATACGAATCGGTAATCTTCTTTACGTGTTCAAACCGCGCATCCCAGTCAAGCACATCCTTCTCTTCGTGAATCCGGCATCCACTACACACTCCGTCTGCATCGAACGTGAGATGCAGTGGGTGGTTCGCTGGATAGAGACATCGGGTGCAGTAGTTCATATGATTTCTTTCGGATGATATTCAAAGCGCAACCCCTCGAGAACAACGTCGCTTTGCTTCTCGAGGCGACCATCACCACCGAGTGCTGCATGCTCGTAGGTGGCGTACGTATCGAGTCGTATCGGGAAATGCGGTTCCAAGAATGCCTTGGTAACCGTTACGCTGTGTTCAGTGAAATTAAAGAAATTGCCAACGGCAACGGCATCGGCGTGACCTTCCCGGAACGCGTCCGCTATGTGCTGCGGATTACCGCAACCACCTGCGGCAACCACGGGAACATCTACCGCCTCCGAAACACTGCGGATAAGCTCCCTATCGAAACCCTTCTTTGACCCATCTCGATTAATAGAACGAATGAGGATTTCGCCTGCGCCTTGTGCGGTAGAGGATTGTGCGACTTCGACTGGATCCCTTCCTGTCCCAACTTGGCCAGAATCTACGAACACTTCGTAGCGCCCTTTTTCAATTTCTTTTGCATCTATAGAGACGGTTATGCACTGATTCCCGAAGATTTTTGCCGCTTCAGCAATAAGACCCGGATTATCAATCGCCGCGCGGTTGATGACGACCTTGTCTGCTCCCTTTCGAATAAGCTGACGTATCATTTCAACCGAATTGATGCCGCCACCAACGGTGAGAGGCACCATGCTCTTTGTGGCGAGCCGTGAGAGGAGTTCACCGTCCATCGTTCGATTTTCGCGGCTTGCACAAATATCGAGCACCACGATCTCGTCCGCACCCCACGCATCGAGGAACTCAACCGCAATTTCTGGCGAGCCGATCGGCAAATAGTGCTTGAATCCCACGCTCTGCACAACAATGCCGTCCTTGAGGATGATGCTAGCGATGATGCGTTTGGAGAGCATAATTATTTCTTTGTATTTTTCATAAAAGAACGCAGAAGCCGCAGACCGCTGGTTTGACTTTTTTCTGGGTGGAACTGCACACCGTAGACAGCGCCATGCTGAACCGCAGCGGTGATCTCGCCACCATACTGGGTCGTAGCAGCTCGATACTTTTCATCTGTCGCGAAGTGGTAGCTATGATCAAAGTAGAAACGCGCATCCGTAGACACCGCGACAAAAAGCGGATCAGACTTCTGTATCGTGAGAGTGTTCCACCCCACGTGTGGCACGCGCACATTCTCATGCGGGATCAACACGACATGCCCCGGGATAAACCCAAGACCGGTATGCAAACCATCTTCGGTCGAATCTTCAGCCAAGACTTGCATGCCGAGACAGATACCAAGGAGCGGTTTCTTCTTCCCGATTACTTCTTCCCGCAAGACCTCTATAATGTTTCGCCCCCTCAAGTTCTGCATCGCCTCTTTGAAAGCGCCCACCCCCGGCAGGATATACGCCGGTGCATCTTTAATATCCTTCGTATCAGAGGAGACGGCATACGAATATTTTAGTCGCTCGAGCGCATTACACACCGATGTGTGGTTGCCTACGCCATAATCAATAACGAGCACTTCAGGTCGCCGTGCAGTATCAGACATACGCGTGGATGAGATGCCACTCTCCCGAGGCATCTTTCTCAAATAATTCTTTGTTGCGATAGGATTCGGCTATCTCCCAAAATTTCTCCTCCGAGATTTCAATATACACACAAAAACGGCGGATATATTCGGGCGAGCACGCGCCGTCATATTTCTTCACCAGCTCGAATCCTTTTTCTCGGCTCATGCGGCCATACCGTATAAGCTCGCACACCTCGTCGGTCACCTTGCCGAACCCGTATTTGAGATACTTGATCATTTGGTTAACGAACACAAAATCCTCATCAAGCGCTTCAAACGGATGGAGCGCTCCCCGCTCAAGCGGTGTGTCGGTGCGCACCTCAAGCCCGTGCGTCATAGAGAACGCCGCATTGTCCACCTTGGTGAAGTTCGGCCAAAAATAGCCGAGATACACGACCTGTATATTCGCCCACGCCATTTCGTCATCGGAGGGATACCGATACCAATAGAGGTCCTGTGCGGTAACACCGTTGCCGAGATAAATATCGCTACCTTCCGCAATGGTATTCGCGTTCTTCATTTTGTTCGCATCCCAGTCAAGCGATCCGGTGCTGAGGTCGCCCATCTGTGTCGCCGGATTTTCGCCCAGAAATGCAAGGGGGATGTGATAGGCAATTGATATTTTCGGAAGCGTTGTATAGAGAGCCATTTCGGTTGATTTGGACCAATTGCCATACTCAAAAAAACTTTTGCGCATAAGCTTCTTCCAGACCTGCGGATCGGGCATGATATTGATAGTGTCAAATCCGAGTGAAATAAGATTGGAAATATTGTGTGCGCCACGTTCTGTTAATTGCTCAGGTGGATAATTGCATGACACGAGGAGCGGTTTGAGCTTCAACGTGTCACGCACATACAACGCCTGGCGTGTGCTGTCCTTACCGCCGGAGACCCCGATGATGCAGTCATATTCGGAATGATTGTCTTTCCCTACTCGCTCAATTATTTTTTTCAATTCTTGGTGTCGTGCTTCCCAATCCACGGAAACGAGACCTTCCGCATACCGACACGCAGGACACACACCCAGAGAGTCAAATTGGATTCCTGGGCGAGTATTCGGCTGGACGCATTTTTTACAATATTCCATAAAGACCGGAAGGGCTATTCTTCCATATAATACGGAGCTTTGATCAGTACGCACGGATCTTTGTCTAACATATCCATACAAACAGTAAAAGCGTCGTCGAAGCTGTGCACTTGTATGGGAACGCCGTTGTGGAGGTGCTCTTTGACTAATTTCCGTTTCTTCATCTCCTTACCGAATGGGGCGAAGCTATACCCGGGCGAAGCACGCTTGCGCATGTATGCGAGAAAAGGACCTTTCTGCAATTTCCCCTTTTTATACACCGGATGAAAGAACGCTTTATCAAAACAGTATGGTACGCCGTACTGTTGTTCAACATAGTGCAAGAACGTGCAGGAGACACCGCAGGTAAGTCCGAGATACAGACACTTCGCACCGAGATCATGCATCCTCTGCCACGGAGAACCCCATCCGTAGGCGGAGCGCGGAACATCATTAGTGATCTCCTTCGCTTTCGCGCCATACGCGACAACGGAGATGAATGGATGGAACGAACGTTCTGCACCTTTCATCGTGCGGATATATTCGGTGAGCATTCCCGCCTCTGAGGCACTTTTCTCGTGGATGTAGGGCGTGCCGTACGAGGTGTAGCTGAAGGTGTAGGCTAGTGCAACGATAGTACCCTTCGGACCGAGTATCGTGAGAAGCGGATCGATGAAAAACTTACAGAGCTCTTCCTTACTCCCCGCAACGCCGCCGAAGGTCAAGAGTTTGGCATGAATAAAAACCGTATCGCCTTTTTTGATGCCAAGCTTTGCATATATCTTCGGCAAATCGAGTCCTTGTTCCTTGATGTGTGTAATGTCCATACGAAGGTATCAGAGCGGTGTAGCCGTCTGTGAAGGCATAGCGATCGAAAAACCACCGGGATACTGCTCGGGTTCGGAACACAGGTCTGCAATAAGCTTTGCCGCGTGTTCCAACGATGCATTGACATCTTGTTTGCTCGCAAGAAGATCAAGAACGGCTTGTGGCATATCGCGATTCAATCCGCCCGGCAGGAAACCAGGAGCAACGGCATAGACGCGAATATGTTTCGGTACCAGTTCGATGGACAGGAGCCGCAATAAACTGCGGAGGGCTTGTTTTGCAATCACGTACGCGCCGAGCGATGCATACGAAACGTTCGGCTCTATTGCCTGCGTCGTGATGCCGATAAACACCGAGCCTGGGACCATGTGCGGAACGGCTTCGGTAGCAAAAAGGAATGCACCGGTAAGTGTCGTGTCGACTGTCGTCGCAAATGATTTGAAAGAAATGGACATAATCTCTTTTCGTTCAAGCGGCGCGGCGGCGGCATGAATGCAGGCGCGCAGAGTGCCTTTTTCTGTTTTGATGATAGTGTCGATTGCCGCATGCACTGCACGCGGATCAGTGATATCACAGACGATACTTCCTGGAATCGCTGTGCGAGAAAGAGTGACCACACGCCATCCCCGTCGGGTAAGATTGGCGACAATCGCACTGCCAAGGTACCCGGACCCGCCCGTGACTATCGCTATGGATTTTTGTTGTTCAGTCATAGGGGGTATTACGCGAGTACCCGCACCAGCGCATTCCCGACAACCAGTGTTTCGTCGCCCCGTACAATGGTAAACTCCAGTTCGATAAGGCTGGTTGCATCGCTCTTATGGGTCACTACGCCGCGTACGGTGACCACATCTCCGATGTACGCAGGCTTCTTAAACTCGAGAGATTCCTTGACGAGAAGCGCGTTGTTGCCCGGCAATTTCATTCCAATGAGTTGTGAGACGAACGCACCGAGAAGCATACCGTGCACAATTCTTTTTCTGAACGGAGTGCCCGCCGCATACGCATCATCAACGTGCAAAGGATTCTGATCGCCGCTCATCTCTGCAAATGACGCAATAATTTCCTCCGTTATGGGGCACTCTATGGACTCATGGTCACCGACTTGTATTGATTCGAACGAGCGCACGTGAGCGCGCTCTTTCATACCGAAGCTTTTTTCCCTTCAAGAAGCTTTCGCACATCGCCGAGTGTCGCGATGCCAAGCACCTCGTCCATCGTAAATGAAATGTTGAACTCTTTTTCAAGCGCCGCGATGAACAACAAATAATTCATTGAGTCCCACTCGGGAACGTCTCTTGAACTCAGCGTGTCGGTGATATCCGCCGGTGTGAGTTTGAAATGCTCGACGACGAGTGTGTTGAAATCTTTCATACAAGCGTTATCCAGTCAGGCATCCTGAATTGTCCGACGGGAACAGTTGACGAGTTTTTAAATATACGTTCCACAAACGAACGCGCGAGTTCGTTCTTTTCTGACGGCTCGAAGGTAATGCTTATGGTGTGTGCACCTTCCTCTCCCGCTCTCTTTGCGATCGCCGCAAGAAAAGCGTCTTCAATGCCGCGGCCGACGACCCGACAGCTGATAAGCAGTGAATCTATGTTCCACTGCTTGTTCTCCTTATGAACGAGCGCAAATGCAATGATGCCCTGATCGCCGAATTGATCGATTGCACGCGCATGAAATACGGTATACGATCCGTCCCGCATAAAAGTTTCTATTTCCTGTTCTGAGAGCGGACGCTTCTTTACGTTGAATTGATTCGTCTTCTCAGTGAGCTGAGCGAGGCGCGTGAGCGAAGAAAGGTCGTTTTCATAGACCGTGAGCTCTATGCCGAGACTCTTCAGGAATGCCTCGCGATTTTCGAATTGTTTTTCAGCCTCCTTGCGAAGACGTTCGGTCACATACATATTCCCGCGCATTTTATCTTCGTCGGTGATCGCTTCAGCATTAAAATAAGGAAGGGTGTGGAGAAATCTCGCATACTGCGTTGGGTCAGCTGGCAACTCCGGCGTCTCTACCTCGGGTAGAAACGTCCGCATCGCCTCGCGGTTCAGCGGACTGTCGTCGAAAAAGACCATCGAATCGAGCCCAATGTTGAGCTCGGTCGCGAGTTCGCGCATATTCGCTACCTTGTCGTTCCAATTGATCCTCTGCGCTGCAAAATGACTTTCTTTCAGGATCATATTCGGGTGTGTGCGTATCACCGCAAGGGCGTCCTCTGGGTTGTTACTGCTGTTGATGGCAAGGATAACACCGCGATCATGGAGATCGCGAAGCGCCTGTTGGAACGCGATAAAGCTCGCGCCAGGCGGCGTGAGTGACAGAGCGATTGCATCAATGCCTTCTTCACCAACAACGCCACCCCAGAGCGTATTATCTAAATCAAGTACGACGCATTTTTTCATAGCGGTTGATTGAACGCGACAGCGATCGCGCTCCTTGTGTCGTGGGTGATCGAAACGAGAAGTGTCTGCGACCGTGTACCGTTCATCCAGATCTCCGGTTTCCCCGAAGCGCAATGGCGCACTTCAATAGCAGAGAGCGTTACCGGTTCATCACCGTACACTTTCCGTACTGCTTCCTTCACCGCAAACATGCTGGCGAGGTGCGGTGCGGGATCGGTATACGAGAAGCAGTAGTCGAGCTCTCCCTCGCTGAATACGCGGGTGAAAAAGTGCGTATCGTCTCTTCTATCAAGATTCTGGAATCTCTGTATCTCCGCACTATCAATCCCGATCCCCCGTGTATCCATATGCTCGATTATACTAAACAGGGGTCGATTTCGCCACGTTGCGTATAAGCGCCGCAACGCGCTCAGACGCCTTGCCGTCAAACTTGAAATTCTCTCGGAGAAAATGCCCGCCACGCTCGACGAGCGCAGTACGATTTCGCTCATCAGAGAGAAATGCGACATGCGTGAACAACTCTTCTTTCGTACGCGCCATAAGCACGGCGCCTGCGTCCACATAGCTCTCAAAGTTATGGTCGAGGACGTGCGGCACATACATGATGACGGGTTTCTGCATGATAAGAGATTCGACGACGAGCGTTGACGTGCCAGAAATCACGATATCGCAAACGGTTAAGAGCGCGTGTAAATTGTCGTATTGCACCATTCGCATCTCTCCGGTAAAAAGCGAGAGCGTCTCTTCTCTATTATAGAAATCGTTGCGCCACGGACTCGGGCGCGGGCGGAGTAACAGACGCGTCTTCGGAAATTTCTTCCGTAGCTCCGCATAGTCCTCGAGTGTTCGCTGTACATCGTAGGTGCTATACCCTTCCGGCTCGAGCGATAGATATGCATACGGAACATTCACGAGTATGTTGAGATACTGCGTATCTAAATGCAATCGCGCGCGCAGAGCTTCGAGATCATCATGACGAACGGGTGTTCGGTATTTATCAAAACGCGGCGATCCGCATGGTATGACCCGCCATGGCTCCACGCCAAAAGCTGCATAACTCTTTTGTTGTAACGTTCCATACGCCGCCAGATACCGCGAATGGAGCGTGGCATAGGGATGCGACGGTTCATTGTTTTCGACCGCATGCTGGAGTTCGATGCTCGGAATATCCATACTCTCTGCAACGCGGGCAATAAGATTGTTGTAGCCTTTGACGGAAGAAAAAAGGAGAACACAGTTGATGCGGTGGTGCACGAGCAGGCGCTTGGTGTTTTCGATCGTGATAATATCGTCCTGCGCATGTTGAGTAACGAGAGCGCCGAGCACTCTGTGCGCGAGCGGCCAAAAAGAGATCCCCTGGTACTCAAACGACGCGGCCATACGAGGAGTAGGCCCGAGTGCCCCCCACGCGCGCGCAAATTCCTGTGATTTCTGGTGCGCCAAGGCTCGGATTCCAACATCGACAAAATCAAGCCGGTGACGGAACTGGGCTCGCGTTCGCCATATATTCTTCCAACCCATATCCTTCATCTCCTTGCGGCGCGTCATGATGAGTTCCACGTCGGTCATATTCTTCACGTACGGTTCGAGACGATACCACGGATCCGTCGCCAGAAGTTTTATCGGTCGAGATTTCCTGAATGAGACCATCGCATTCACGAGACGAACCGCGACAGGAATGATGGACTGTGCCACGCGCGTCTTACAAGAATACCACTTGCTTTTAGTGCGATTCACGAGAGGCGGTGAGATACTCTCAAGTGCAATCCCGCGTCGCTCCGCGAGTAGTCGAGCGACATCAACAGGGAGGCTCTCTTTGAATACATCCACCGGATTTGCTAATCCTGATACTGGAAGAAACGACTGCGGGATAGAAACGCGGACGATACCGGAGCGAGCGAGGAGTTGTTCGATAATTGCGAGATAATAGATGAGCGTGCCGAAATAGTAGTTCACCGGTCCTTTATACGGCTCGCCGAGCAGAATGCCTTCGTGCTGGAAGAATGCAAGTTCTGGTGAGGAATACCACGAAACAGAGAGGTGTCGAATCATCTCCAACGTCTCGCGATTTTCGCTCGGAAGAGTAGCGCTCTCGCGCAAAGGAATAAAAGGGATGCCTCGCTTTTTCATTTCCAGCTCGATCTCATAATCGAGCGCCACTACATCGAACTTTTCTCCGGCAGCCAATCGCTCCTCGAGCACTGGTACGTGGTCGAGCTCATATATCAAGAAAAGATGTCTGCTTCCTCTATTCATTTTGATGCCAACTTCTCTTTTATCGCGGCAACACGTTTTTCAACATTATAGTAGCCCGCGACGACTTCTCTGGTGAGATAGATGCACCACATGCTCGCGTAGAAGACGACGAGGAGCGCGACTACGGGATGGGTATGATTCCCGGGTAGTACGACCATCTCTCCAATAAGGGCAACGGCAACAATGACGATCATAACCGCGTGATATCCCGAGAGGTACAGGGCTCTTTTTACAAGATTAATCGGACCGGATGAGGCATGTGGCGCTTCAGAATCGAAATCAGACATTTCACTCCCCTGAACCGTAACGGTGGGGAGATGAAAACGTTCCGGGTGATCACTATACTGGTGCGCGAAAAGTTCGCGGTGTAGATCGCCGTTTGCGCGCCGCACAGAGAGCGCAAGTGCGCCAAGCACCGCGAATACAAGAACCGCCGTCTGTATCCAACCACTCTGGCTCTGGGCAACGGCAAAGCCGAGACCAAGGAAGAATAGCTCTTGTGTCACGAGGTGATTGACGAGATCTATATATATCCCCTGCAACGAATACGTCTTCCGATACCGCGCGACTTCCCCGTCTGAGGCATCAAGCAATACGCCCAAATACGAGAGGGCGAGTCCAAGCCAGAAATAGCCAAAGAAGAACGGAACAGCGCCCACAACACCGACCAGAAGCATCAAGACGCTTACCTGGTTCGCCGTCATATCTGTCGCGAGGAATACTCGCGTAATATATATGGAGAGCACGCGCTGCAGGATGGGATGACCCAAGACGTTGGTCTGCAGCTTGACGCGGAGTTCTTTAATGGATTCCATAGGCTATAAGATTTCTGTATAAAACTGTGTGACCGCTTCTTTTGTTACCACGCGCGGATTGTTGCCTAATCGTTCAACATTCACTTCTGCCGCTAGAGAAGGAATATCACTCGCAGCAACTCCAAACGATGATAGATTTGTTATATCAAATCTTTGCAATAATTCTCTAATCGCATTCGCGGTTATTGAAGCAACAGGATAGTAAAAGTCGTTATATTCCCATACACTGGGCAAAAAGATAGCCGCCGCAACACCATGCGGAACGTGGAAGCGGTAGGTCAGTCCGTAAGAAAGCGCGTGGCAAGCGGTCGTCTTTGCGATGTTGATTGCCTTACCTGAAAGATGGGCGCCGATCATTAGTTGAGAAATCGCATCTGCATCGTGATTTTCTATTGCTGGAATGATATTCTCCCATATCAAATCAAGCGCTTTACGCGAATATCCTTTTGATTCTTCGGTTGCTTTGTTTGACCATAACGATTCTACCGCTTGGCAGAGTGCGTCAAGCGCACTTGCGAGAGCGACATCTCTCGGGGCGCTCATCGCAAGGTGGGGGTCGACGATGGCGAATGTGGGAATTATTTCAGCATTTTCTAATGACGTCTTGCGACCGTCTTTATACACAACCGCGAACTGGGTCGCTTCACTGCCGGTGCCGGCGGTCGTCGGAATGGCTACCAGAGGCTTCTTGCCGGCATAAAAGTTGACTGCCTTTGCCATATCCAACACATGACCGCCGCCAACAGCTATAACGAGATCCGGATTGAAGGCGGTGTATGCGGTGATTCCCTTCTGAACATCTTCTTGGAGCGGCAGCGCGCCAAAATCGCTGTAGAGCAAAACATCTGCCCCAGCGAGCGCGTCAGCTACCGGCTGTGCTGCGCCGGAATCATCATATGATTTCTTCCCTGTTACCAAAAACACTTTTTGGGGAGCAAGATTCTTCACGATCTCCGCAAGTTTAGAGATTTCCCCTGCACCAATGTGTTCAACTTGCTTCATAAAAAAATTATGATCCGATAAAATCCATGAACTTATTCTTGTTCTCAACCGGACTTTCCTTCGGACGGCCGAGATCTTTCCGAGATTCCAAGTTTACTTTAATCTCTAAAAACGCCGGCCCTCGCTGAGTCTTGAGTTCAGCGAGTGTTGCTGAGAGTTCTTCTTTTGTTGAAGCAGATGCTGCCGAGATGTAGCCGCAACTCTTTGCGATACCAGTTAAATCAACGATGCTTGCGGCAGAGGGCTGCCCGCCAACTGATTCATATGCGCTATTGTTCAATACGATATGTTTGAAATTGCGTGGCGCAACCCAGCCCACCGTGGCAAGCCCTCCCAGATGCATGATGGATGCTCCGTCACCATCCAAGCAATACACGCTCGTGTTTTTTTTCTGTTGTGCGATCCCTAAAGCAATCTGCGAAGCATGACCCATTGATCCGACCGTTAAAAAATCTCTCTCGGAGCTCTCGCCGCGCCGTTTGCGCGATTCATAGAGCTCGCGTGAGATTTTGCCCGTTGTGCTCACTACCACTTCACTTCCGTCCAGACTATCCAACACTATTTCAATAGCTTCTTCACGCCCGAGAAGGTGTGCACTCGCACGCTTCGGCGCGTGACAGGACTCAAAGACACCCGCCCGCACGACGAGGGCGACCGGGCGATTCTTTGCATGGGCGATGTCAGCCATACGGGTGATTTCGCTCGCAAGAGCAGATGCATCCATATCAGGCGCAAGGATCGCATACGGGATCTCAAGTGCTTCAAGCAGATTCACCGTGATGCGCCCTTGTGTAATATGCTGAGGCTCGTCTCTAACTCCCGGTTCACCGCGCCAACCTATAATAAGCAAGAGGGGTATCGCATATACTTCCGGATCAGCGAGTGAAGTAAGTGGATTAATTGCGTTACCAAGCCCAGAGTTCTGCATATAGACTGCCGGCACGTTACCTGTAGCAAGGTGATACCCAGCGGCGATACCCACTGCGCCGCCTTCGTTTGCAGCGGTGACATGATTTCCTTGTACTGCCGTTTCTTCAAGATACGCAATAAAGTCCTTTAAGAGCGAATCGGGCACGCCCGTAAAGAACGTGACGCCGCTTTGGTTCAACGACTCAACAAATTGTTTAGGATGCACCATTGCCTTTGCGCTCGATGAGCGTGAGTATCTCGGAAATCGGCATACAGAACTCTGCCGTTTCTGCTGCGCGCCCATTGGCGAGGATCGTTTCTGCCGTCTTAAGCATCGCCGGGTAGGCGCTCCTCAAGAGATGGTTCGCATAGATCACGATATTGACGCCTGCCTTCTGTAGTTCCTCTTCGGTAACAGTGTCATAGGTGGTAGGGACAACGACGAGCGGGACTTTGCGCTTGAACTTCTTATATTCTTTACAGAACGCGAGTATCTCTTCAGGGCTCTTTTCTTTACTGTGGATCATAATTCCGTCGGCGCCTGCATGTATGTATTTTTTGGCACGGCTTACGGCATCCGGGATCCCCTTTCCTGCAATAAGACTCTCCAACCGCGCGATGATGTAAAAATCGGGCGTAATTTGCGACTTTTTCCCCTTGCTGATTTTCTCGCTGAAGCTATCGGGATCATCGAGTTCTTGTTTTACTGAGGTGCCGAAGAGAGAGTTCTTCTTGAGGCCGCATTTATCTTCAATAATCACGCCGGAGACGCCAAGACGCTCCAACGTGCGCACGAGATAGGGGAAGTGCTCGGTCAGCCCTCCCGTATCGCCGTCATAGATGATCGGTTTGGTAGTGATGTCGAGGACGTCGTGGATCGTGTTCAACCGCGAGGTGGAATCCACCAGCTCGGTGTCCGGCTTGCCTTTAGCAGTAGAGTCAGTGAGGCTCGAGAGCCACATAAAATCAAACTCCTCATTTTTAGTACCCTTCTTAACCGACACATGCTCGGCGATGAGTCCTGTGATGCCGTTATGCACCTCTATGCCACGAATAATCGGCTTAGATTCAAGCAGACGATGCAAACGTTTGAGACGAACATCAGGAGTCGTACCCACTTCCTTCAGCGCATTGTTGAGCGCCGTTGAAGAAATGTTGTGCGTGTATTCCGGCTCCACGAGCGTGCCGCCCCATTTCTTGAGCGTGTCAATGACCTGCTGGCGCGTCTCGCGCTGGACGCCCATCTTCCAATCATCTCCATGCACCACAAAATCGGGCTTCAATCTCTTTAAGTTCGGACGATAATCGAGTGTCGCCTGCGGAATAACGCGCGAGACACCCTTGATATTCTCTACCACCGCCTTGCGTTGGTCGTAGCTCATATATGGCAGACGCTTATAGCTCGCGATTGCCCCATCGGTGAGAAGCCCTATCACGACTTCGCCGAGCTTAGTGCCTTCTTTGATGATGTTGAGATGGCCCGGATGCACCAAATCCGCGCTCATGGCGATATATACTATTTTTACAGTTTTTTTACCCATGGAAGAGGTTTTCCATATAAAACTCTTGAATTTTAAGATTGGTTACTGCTCCGCATGTACTTCCCCTCCAAGGTGCGGATGCCTATGCCCGTGAGGCCCTTCAGGGTGCGGATGGTGTCCGTGATGAATTTGATATGGGCACCCGAGACATCCGTCCAGGTAACCGGGAGTTCATGCACGGTGTAGCCGAGCTTGCCGGCCGCGTATACCGTCTCGGCGGCGCCCAAATAGCGATTATCGTATTGGTGCGCGAAGATGACCTTCGCCGCATCCCGACGATACATCTTGCAACCGGCCATGACGTCAGAGAACGATCCGCCCGTCACCAAACGAAAAAGCGCGTGGAAGACCTTCCCTGCCAAAACGCGAAGCGGCGGCTGATTTACGACCGCATGCGAATGTTTATTTTCGCGCGAGGCGATAACCACATCACAGTCGGGATGCGCCTCCAGATATTCTGCAAACGCCTTGCACTGCGAGACATCATAGGAGCCATCGGCATCTGTCTCCCATACAAGCTCTCCGCGCGCCTGGAGCACACCCGCCCGCACCGCGGCACCGCGCCCTTGGTTCTTCTCGTACCCCGCGATGATAAGCCGGGGTTCCTTCGCCGCGCGCTCGCGCAGAAGCGCGACAGTCTGATCGGTACTGCCGTCATTCACGGCAATCAGTTCAAAATCATCGAGCTGCTGCCGGATGCGCTCGAAGAACGGGTCAAAATACTCGTGCATACGCTTCTCTTCGTTATAAAACGGAACGACAATTGAAATCATAGGGACTGGTAATGTCCGATAATCGCTTTAATAGTGTCATCGAGCGTATAGCGCGGCGCGTAACCGATCGCCTCTTGTATCTTTGAAATGTTGGGGACTCGTTTCCGCATATCCTCAAAGGTCGCGTTATACACCTCGTGGTACGGGACATGTGTGATGAGTGACGCGCTCCCGGTATGCTGTATGACCCTTTTCGCAAGGTCATTGATAGAAATAGCCTCGGTTGATCCGAGATTAAAGATCTCGCCATAGACCGCTGTCCCAGCGTTCATGAGATCGACTAGACCCGAGACTATATCGGACACATGCGAGAAGGCGCGCACCTGTTCTCCATCGCCGTGTACGATAAGCGGTTCGTTACGCAGGGCATGATTCACGAAATTCGGGATAACCATTCCGTATCGGTGTGTCTGGCGCGGCCCGGTAGTATTAAAGAGCCGGACAGTGATGGTGGGAAGTTTCTTCTCCCTCCAATAGGCGAGTGCCATGAACTCATCGACCGCCTTTGAGAGCGCGTAGCCCCACCGCTCGTTGTATGCCGAGCCGTACACGCGCTCGGAATGCTCGTGGAAAGGGAGATCGTCATTCTTCCCATAGACTTCAGATGACGAGGTGACGAGGAACGGTACGCCCTTCTTCGCGGCTGCTTCAATGACGTTCTGCGTGCCTTCAATGTTGCGCACCATCGATTCAAGCGGCTTGTCGACCACCGTCCGCACGCCAACGGCTGCCGCCAGATGGAAAATGAAATCCGCTTTCTCTGCGAGCGGAGCGACATCCCCACGCCGCATGACGTCCCCTTTCGTGAACGAGACGTGTCCCGCGTCGATCAAGTGTTGGATATTCTGCAGAGATCCCGTCGAGAGGTCATCGAGAATCAAGACGTCATGACCCTCCCCAACAAGCTTTTCAGCGAGGTGGCTCCCGATAAATCCCGCTCCGCCGGTAATCAATATCTTCATATGCGAATCCCGTCAGTCTATCGCACAATCATTACACGAGCAACGGATTCAATTACACGACAATATGGTGTATACTCTTAAAAATGACTACGGCGAGGCAGAAGATAAAGAAAAACGCTCGTTTTTGGTTCGGTAAAAGAGTATTGGTAACTGGAGGTGACGGTTTCTTGGCCGCCAACCTCATCCAGGCTCTTTTGGCGGAGGGAGCTGTGGTAGTCACCACGGTAAGACATAATCGTCCTATTAGCACTTTGACGCTGCTTAATGGAAAGGGAAATCCGACGCTCGCCGACGTAGAGCACATTAACCTTCTCAATTATCAGGAAGTAAGGCGTCTTTGCGATAGGCATCAAATCGATACTATCTTTCATTTGGCAGCAACAGCTATAGTGAGCGACGCGGCAAACTCTCCGATGTCGGCTATCGAGAACAATGTCATCCCAACTCTGAATCTCTTGGAAGTAGCCCGGGTGAACAAAATCCGCAGAGTGATCGTGGCTTCTTCAGACAAGTCTTATGGAGACCACGCTTTCGGGATAACAGAGCAGCTGCCTTATCTGGAGGGCTATGCCCTGCGCGGTCTGGACGTGTACAGCGCCTCAAAAGTGTGTGCCGACATGATCGCCCAGGCCTACGCTTTTCAATTCCGCCTGCCTGTTGCAGTAACCCGATCTTGCAACATATTTGGTCCCGGAGACTTGAACTTTACACGGCTGATACCGAGGACCATAATGAGTCTTCTTTCTGGTCAGCCTCCAGTCATTAACCGTGGAAATGAAAAAGTCTTGCGTGAGTATATTTACGTGGAAGACGCTGTCAGGGCCAATATGCTTATAGCCGAACGACTCGAAGAGTATTACGGCTCTGACAAGCAAAACATCCCGGGATACGGAGCCTCTGTGTACGGTTGGCCGGCCTTTAACATCGGCTCATACGTTGGGAAAGAGCTTGGGAGGAATCTCAAGAGTTGCGAAAAAATAAAGAGTGTCATAGACGTTATCTCAATTCTGAATACGCAGATAAAAAATATTCGACCAATCATTATAGAGAAACCGGCGAATTTTATCGAGATTCCAGATCAATACCTCGACTCATCCAAACTAAGGGCGTTGGGCTTCCAGCCGCGAGTTTCTTTCGCTCTAGGACTGGCGAAGTCTGTGGCTTGGTACAAAAAAAATTTTGGGACTCTAGAGAAGATGGCTCACCACTACACTAACGGCAATTCATAGCAAACGAGAGGCTTTCGCCGCGACCGCATCCATGTCGATCGCAGCAAGGCAGTCAGGGTACGATTTGAACACGTGGCCTCCAAAACAGCGGTCCACACGCGTACATAACGCTGCTGGGATGCCGGGGCCGTATTGGTCGGGCCCCCACCAGCTGATGCGGCTGAAACAAGTGGACAGAATGACGGGTGGGCGGCCGATGTGGGCGGCTAGATGTCCAACACCCGTATCAAGCGAAATAACTACGCGGCTTCCTATGATGAGATTCATGAGCTCCTGGAGCGACGCGCGCCCCGCTATGATGGTGGCTGGCAAGCCGTCAGATGCTTCTACAGCCTCGGTGACATCCATAGGACCGCCGGAGAGCACCAATGTCGTACCAGGCATCTCTGTAGCGAGCGCCATAAGGAGCTCACGCATATGAAGAGTTGAGAATCCTCGGCTCTTGCTACCCGAAAACAGGTGTACGATACCGTAAGGGCCAGTTATGCCGAATTTCTCCGCGACACCGGGAATGGGAACATAATTCAAAGATAAACGATTGACGTTCACTGGTACACCAAGCGCTGTAAGCGCATCGCATTCATGCAGACGCACGGAGCGGCCGCGTGTCGGGCGCGGCAGAAGATGGTCATAGAGATACCTATTAAGCGAAGAATCGTCATCAAAGCCCGTCAGAGCTCCGCGGCGCGCAAGAAAACGAGCGATTAGCTTAGTGGAGAGGTTAAGTGTTCCAGCTGTGTAATAGGTCAGCACGGCATCGCTCCCGCGCCACTGCCGCCACAGAGAGATAAGCGATGCGGGAGAACGCCTGTTCGCCTCGATAATCTCCAGCCATGGCTCGCCCGCGAAGAGGTCGCGTAACATTGATGCGCGACTGCCGACGACGATGGCGAGTCGCGCCTTAGGATATTGTGCTCGTATATTCTCCAAAAAATATTTACCCATCAGCGCGTCGCCGATGGAAGCGGGACGGAAGGTAAATGCTTTAAACATGGAGGAGACGGCGCATGAGGGCATCAATATTTTTCGCGCGCTCTTCCCAACTGCTGTTTTCAGCGAGAGCGCGCGCAGCCCGAGAGCGGCTCGGGTCGCCCGACAATGCCTCGACAATGACGCGTGCAAAGCTTTCCCCATCGTCCGGCTGAGCAAAAAACACCTCCCGCTCCGAGACGATATCCCGGATCGAAGGGATGTCCGAGGCAACAATAGGCTTACCGGAAGCGAGATATTCAAAGAGCTTCACCGGCGAGGTCTCTACCCGGGACGCCTCGTCTTTCGCTGTATTTGGCAGTACCAATACATCAACAGCCTTCTGATAGAGCGGGATTTTGTCGGGAGTCTGATGCGGAACAAAACTGATGCGAGGAAGATTGCGTTCGCGGATGTACGCCTCGAGTGCCGCCCGGTCCTCTGGTGTACCGCCAACGAACAGCACCGATACATCAGCCGGCAAGAATGCGGTCGCATCGGCGAGCGTATGCACACCTTTCCATGCGAAGAGATGCCCCGTATAGAGTGCGATCTTCCCGGTTGACGGTAGCCCAAGCCTCTTACGCGCCTCCGCTTGTGTAACAGAAATGTCAAAGGCTTTCACATCTACCGCATTTGGTTGACGCAGCATCCGTTCGCTGGATACAAGATACTGTGAAGCAATGTGTCGTAGTTTATGCGAGTTTGTCACAATGAGCCCTGTAACGCGCTTGAATACGAAGCGATTGATAAAATCCAACGAGCTTATATAAAAGTCGTGTATCTCTACAAAGACCGGCATGCCTCGAAGCAGTGGCAAGATAACGTCGCGAATATCCGGCGCATATATAATGGCCATCCGCTCGTGACGTAATTTTAAATACACAGACATATTGAACGTAAGCACCATGAGTAAAAAACCGAACGTTCCAAGAGAACTCATTGTGTCAATGCAAGCGAGCTTTCGTATGACAAACAGCGGCGAGATGTGGTAGAGCTCAAACACGTTCTCTTCCGGCTTGTACTTATTATGCCGGCGCGGGACCCACAGCTCCACTTCCCAACCGAGCCGCGCAAAATGGGCACACGTTTGCAGAACAAACGGCGTTAGCGTCTTTTCAGATGGAAAGCGCCAATGGGAGAGATAGATGAGTTTCATTTGAAGAAGGCGACCAATCTCTGTATCTTAATGGCCACGTTATTACTGATAACGCGCCACAGAGCCGAAAAGAAACCGACCTGGGGAGATGGGAGTGCGCGTTCTCGCGGTACGGCCACGAGGTCAAACGGCGCGCTCTCGCTAAAGCAGAGCCACGCACGCGGTGCGATAAGCGCAGTGAGGAGTGTGGCGCTCCCTGCGCGCGCAAGCATTGTCTCGCCATCTCGCTCTAACGGGAAGTAGAGTCGATAGCCGCGCTTGAGGAAGAACCGCTCGAGTGCCCGCGGCGACGCGCCATGCGCGCGAAGCGCCGATAGGTTCACTTCGAAGAGCACCACCGGCCGCGAGCGCTCTATAAGCTCCGCAGCGCCACGAAGCGCCTCAAGCTCCATACCCTCAACGTCCATCTTGATAAAGTCAGCGTGCGTTACTTCTTCATCAAGCGTCGTAACGGATATGTCGCCGCCCGGCACGAGCGTGTTCGCTCCGGCATTCGATGCATTGCGCACGACGAGTGAGCCGCTCCCCTTCTCGCTCCCCAACGCTTTATTAACCAACTGGATCGGTACGTTATTTTCCTTTGCATTGCGCGACAAAAGAGCAAATGAACCGGGGAATGGCTCGAAGGCGATCACTTTTTCAACTTCTGCCGCGATCGGTATCGCGAAGGTGCCGATATGTGCGCCGATATCAACCACCACACTCTCTTTGGTGGTGAACGAACGCGCTATTGTAAGTAACTCTTCGTTAAAATAGTCCGGATGCCGAAGCGCCTGCGCCATCTTCTTGTCGCGCACCTCGTCAATCGTAAAAGCGCCATAGCGTGTACGTATCACTTGTGTCGTAGACGTTTCCATAGGTGGTTATTGCGTTTTTAAGAGAGCAGCTTCAAAAGCTTCAAGATGCCCAGGTGGGGCACGCTCCTGTTGGCTGAAGCTTTATCCGAACCAACATCGATAAACGTGCCTTTATTCTCCCTATACCATGTATAATTTTCTATAAACGTATCCAGATTAGTCGTCTTTGGCTGCCAACCGAGTTTTGATTTTATTTTATCGGTATTTGCATACAACGACCGACCGATCATTGTGTACTGATACACACCAAGCGGTGACAGACTTAGCGCATTGAGGATGGAAAGTGCCAGGAGCGCAGGCGATTTGGGAATAGAGACGATCTTTGACCTGCTCCCCGCAAAGTCAATGACCTTTTGATAGAGATCCTTCAACGTGAGCACCTGATCAGAGCCGATGTTGTAGATATCAAATCCTTCACTATGACTTGCCTTTTCAAGCGCATCACAGACGTCTCTGACATCCGCGAACTGATACTTATTTGATCCATCACCAAGCACATAGACATTCCGGTTTTCAGAAATGAATTCAAACAGGATCGCCTGAAGCCCGAGTCTCCCTCTTCCGGCGATTACCGGACACCGGAATATCTGGATGGCCATGTTCCCGGCACCTGCCGCCAGCAGCTTCTCGGCTTCCGCTTTGCTTCTCCCGTAAATCTCCAACGGGCAGGGCGGCGTTTCTTCAGTCGTTGGCAATGTCTGGGGGATACCGTAGAGGACGTTGCTTGAGGTACATACGAATGAACGAACACCTTGCCTCACCGCATGTGCCGCGACCATTTCGGTCCCTTTGACATTCGTCTTCCAGAGCACGTCATCGGAGAATTCTTTGTTGGGCATAGCGGCGGCGAGGTGATATACGGTTGTAAACGGCCCCTGCTCCTCAAAAACGGCACTGACGTCTTGCAGGGAGGCAACGTCACCTTTGCGATACTTCACCCGTTCGCTCTGTTCTCGCGAGGATTCTTCGCGCTGGTCAAAAATAACGATAGTGACACCGGTTTCTCTCAAAAGATAGTCAACCAGATGAGAACCGAGGAACCCGGCGCCCCCCGTGATCAACACTTTCTCTTGTTTCGTTGCAGATTGCGTCATAGGTGCTTGAGCCAATCTATGCCGATGACCATAATCGCATAGATGCCGTCTCTATATCTGATTTTCTTCCCTTCTGCCGCCTCCCGCGGATAATAAGAAATGGGCACTTCTGCAAAACGATACCCGCGACGTGCGAGCGCCGCTGTAAACAAGAGTTCCGATTCAAAGTGTCCCGCGACGAAGTCAGACGCCGCGGCACGCGGGAAGAGCTTATAACAGGTCCAGACATCCGTGAGCGACAGCCGATAGAGCGTGTTCACAAGCTTGGTTATAAACCACACTCCCCTACGCGCCAAAAGACCGCCGCGACGGGTTTTCGGATCGAGTGTTCGCGAGCCATAGACGACCTCTGTCACCCCGCTCTCAAGCACCGCAAGGAGATTCGGTATATCTGCAGGGTCGTACTCTAGATCAGCGTCCTGGATAAGAACAAAGTCACCGGTTGCCTGGACTATGCCTCGCCGCACGGCAGTACCCTTCCCGCCGTTTTTTTCGCAATACACCACCTGCACTTTCTCTTCATACTGCTTTATTTTTTCTTTTGTGCCGTCATGCGACGCGTCATCAACAACGATAATTTCTTTCTCCCATCCCGGTAGCGATAGCGCTACCAGCCGTTGCATGATTTTTTCAACCGTCTGCACTTCGTTGTAGCAGGGCACAATGATCGAGATCTTTCTATTTGCCATGATGCCTCATTGCCGCGGTAACCCGCATGAATCCATATAGTGCGAATGGGATAATGAAAGCCTCAACTGGCAAACGATACCGGGCGTTGACGGTCAGGCCGACAATAATCGTAGTCAGGGCCATGTAGGCAATAACTGTCAGCATGGTGAGCGCGTGGGAAGTGAAACGTTCTTTCCGTAGGTATTGCACGACACCGATACAGAAACAAAGCGTGATGACAATCCACACAACACGCATAAAGAGGACCAGTATGATAGGTGAACGCAGGTAATATCCCATAAACCACAGCAGTTTAGCGGGATCATGTAAGAGAAGAAAGAGCGCGGGTGTCCCTAGTGAAATGTCTGGTTGTATCTTGAGGAGCCGGAGTACGTTGAGCACCCCGTCATGAGTGAAGAAGGCTATTTCGACGGTACCGGCTGTGAGTGCAAGGGCTACAGGATGTGCCAAGAGAAGTGGTATGGCCCGATCGGTATAGCCCTGTGCCTCGGTGACATCCGTCTCGTTCGGGCCCGACACACCCTGCTCCTGCAGTTTGGTGTATTCGATGTCATAACTGGTCCCGTTCTCTATAGAGAGAACCGAGGGTAAGAGATTGGCGTATAAGTTGACTCCTGTTTGTGGCGTAAGGGCGAAAACGCCGACCTCCACTTTGTTGCGATAGAGCCAGGGCGTAAGTACGATAAAGAAGACCAGGAGGTACGCCCCCGCCAACACCCACACTTTCCCCGTCAGATACGCGCGTGCCTCCCATAGGATAATAATTGCAATAAGAATCGGTAGATATTCGGTCGTCGGTCGCGTGAGCGTCGCCAGACCTAACAAGACAGAGGAAAGCATGAGAGGGATAACCTTCTTATGGTCAAAATAGTCAAAAAGATAGTACAGCGAGAGAAAGAGAAAGAGCATAAAGAGTGGTTCACTGTAGAAGAGCACCGAGTGCAGTATGGCGACCGGCTCGAGTGCTAAGAAAATACCGGTTCCGAGCACGATCACTTTAGAGGACGAGAGACGTCGCGCGAGTCGCATCGCAATAAGAGGCAAGAAACAACTGATAAGTATAGTCAGGATGAGTGGCAGATAGTAACTTCCCGTAAGCCCTGCACTCCACGCGAGGAAGTATGGTTGGAGCGGTGCCCGGAAAGAATTGGCAGTGAACGGCGCCACGAGGTCGCTTGAGAAACCATGACCCTGGAGTATGTTCTGACTGATATTGAAATACCCATCGGCACCTTTGCTAGTGTCTATGAGATTTCCATCGTGGGCCTGGAGCGCGAGGCCAAAATAGAACACGCGCACGATGAGCGCTAGAAAAAATATACCGAACTCTATTTTATGCGCCCGGATAAAAGACATTGGTTAAAGTTTATCGTACCGTCGAGCTCTGCACAATCACAGAATTAATTTGTTCGCTTATCTGGATCTTTTGGAGCGCTTCGCGCTCGCGAACACGTTCGGGGGCGTAGTGCCAGGCGGTGGTGCTCGGCCGCTGGGCATACGGCCCCTCAAACTCCCCTTTTTGTGCGCTCCCGGGATGGAATAGGAGTTCGATCGACCCTTCGCTCGCGCGAGCAACGCCTGCGCGAGCTCGCTGCACAGTCATGTGTCCTGAATACAAAAATCCGACGAGCCAGTCGTTGGTCTGAATACCGCGTGTGTGTGCGATGCGGCGCGCACGATACGATAACAGACGGAGTACTTCTCGCGCGACGAGATGCACAGGCGAAGGCACTCCACAAAAGAAAAAGGGTTCTCGCACCGTGCGTACCGCCGAGACACCGTCGATCTTCATGAGTTCGTCAAAGACGAACGGCACGAGATGAACGTGCCGATGGCCGTTCACTCGTAATTCCTCTGTGCCGGATATCGAGCGAACGACCGCACACTGTGCTTCCATTTCAGCATGCACCTCGCGCCTAAGCGCTTCACGAGTGTAGCGCGAGCCGAGCATATACTTGAGCCATAACCCTTCGAGAGAATGTGTAAACATGCCGTGTTCATCAACCAAGTGTGGGATCGTCAACGGGGGCAAAAGCGCCTTGCCGTCGGTGAGATCGATATGCACTGCGAGCGACAAGGTACCTACGCGCTTCTGGTATTCGGCGAGTGCATACTCGACGGCCTCGCCGTTCGTCATGAGACTCACGAGCCGCACCGGCCCGTGATCGACCGCTTCAAGAATTGTGTCAGTAATGCCTCGGGAAAGGCCGAAGTCGTCTGCAGCGACGGTTAGGGAACGTGGCATAGCTTATTTCTTTCGCGCGACGGCGACGAGACTGACGCCGAAAGGAAGTGCGAAGAACCGTGCCATTTTCGATTCCACGGCCACAATGCCTCGTAAGAAAGAATCAATAACCGACGACAGTCCGAGCGCAGAAGACCCAGAGTGTCCCAAAAGGCGCATGACGGCGGCCGGAATGAACAGAAGCATGTTCCAATAACTCATCACGACGACCTCATATCCGGCGCGAGAGAGGACGCCGGACAATGAGCGCCGGTCATAACGGCGGAAATGCCGGTGAGTAACATCGTGCTCGCTCCACAGAAATTTGAACGCAGGAACGGTTATGACGAGCTGTCCGCCAGGCGCAAGTGCCTTGTCGAGAGAACGAAGGAACGATTCATCGTCTTCGATATGTTCAATGACATCAAAGAGACCGATGAGATCGTATGGTTCCGACAGAGCGTTCTCGGCAGTCCCGTACACGGAGGCGTACCCGCGCCGCGCCGCGCCGGCGCGAGCGTCCGCGTCCGGTTCAAACGCATATATTTGGCGGCCGAAGCGCACCAATTCCGCATACATGCCGCCGTAGCCGGCGCCGAAATCAAGTATCGATTCTACAGGAACGGCAACGCGCGCACGCGCAAGCACCGCGCGAATCGCGAAGGCCCTTCCTCGGTACCACCATGATCGCTCCATTTCTCGTAATAACTCAAAGGCCTCTTTTTTCATTTTTTCTTTAGGAAATCATACTTGTGTATCGTCCGATCGATCTCATATGCAGAGAAGATGTCATCTTTCTTTTTTTCATACATCGCCGGAGGGAGAATAACGACATCGACATCACCCCGCTCGAGAACCGGCACCTGCGCACTACCGATATCCCACCCGGGGACGAAAATGCCCATGCCGTCATACGGATTGAGATATTGATAATACGTTGCCCCTTGTGCAAGAAAAACCACTTCAGGAACGTCATAGAAGAAAAAAGAAGTTGAGGGGGATGCTGTCCTGAAATACTCTTCCCAAAACGCCGTTTGTTGCCGCCCATATGACTCGGCGACGAACGAGCTAAACATAACTTGATATGCTCCAACGATCGTCAACAGAGCAATTGCCGCGATGGCAAGCTTCTTTGGTTTGAAAGAAGGAACGAACGTTTGCGTCACGATCAATAAAGCATTCGGGAAGAATAGGAGCGACAGCGCCTGCGCTCCAAAGAGATACCGATACCATCCGGCCGTGGTCAGATAGCCTAGCAGAGTAAATATTGAGAATGCGAGCACTATATGCTCTTCTACGGGTACGCGCTCCTGTCGACGTAGCCGGATGCCGTATGCGACGAGCCATATGAATAGAACTGTTAGCAAGTAGAGTGGACCGATGCCCGTAACAAGGTTGCGGAGGTTTGCGAGTATCGTGCTCGACCAATCAGCTACCTGGTAGTGATTTACATAAAAGGACAACACGCTCCCTGCCGAATCACTGACGCGGAATTGTACAGCAAGCCACACAAGAATAGGTACCAGTCCCGCGCCGAGGGCGGCGCCAACTTCCCTCCCGATCATCTCACGCCGTTTCCAGGCGATACCAAGCCCGATGAGAGCGGCCGGAATGAACAGTACGAAAATCGGCTTCGTCGCGACACAGAGGCCCGCAAACAGTCCGGCGAGTACGAACCAGAAATATCGCCGTGTTTTGCGCGTGCGTGCAACATACAGACAGACAAGCGAAGCGACCAGATATAACAACCCCGGCACTTCGCCGAGAACTGATTTGCCGTTGCCGTAGAGTGTCGGCAAGGTCGCGAGGATCGCAAGGGCGCCAAGCGCTTGCATCGGACCGAACAAACGCCGCACAAACACATAACTTGCGAAGAGGAATCCGAGAATAAAGAGTGCCATGAGCGAGCGCGCCGCGAGAATGCTGATACCGAATAGTTTGAACCATCCTGCGAGCGGATACAAGAGCGGATACCCTACCGTAATGAGTTTTGATGACGGTTCGATGGTATCCGGCGCTACCCGTAGACCCGTCTGACCGTACACCGCGAGATTTGCTGCGGCTTGCGCGAAGATCCCCTCGTCCATCCACACGGGCGGGCTCTCGGTGAGGTGGAAGGTCGCGAAGAATCCCGCAACGCAAAAAAGAAGCGCCAGGAGTATCGTGTGCAGTTTTGTGCTCATTGTGGGGTAGTTCGCGTATACCTTACCAGAACTTAAGCTTGCGGGCGGCAAAGACGGTCATTTTGAGGAGAAGCCAGCCGTGGCTCCAGCGGCTGATGTTGGTCGCGCCATACACACGCTCTTTATACCGTATCGGCACTTCAACGATTTTCAAATTCAGCTTTGCCGCGCCAAACAAGAGGTCAAAGTCGCCGAAGGGATCGAAGTCGCCGAAGAACGCCCTGTTCTCTTGTATGCTCTCATAATCTTTCTTCCACAGCATTTTGGTCCCGCAGAGCGTGTCCTTGAGCGACTGGCCGAGAATAGCGGTAAACGCGAGGCTAAAGAATTTATTGCCGAAGAAGTTGAGGATACGCATGGCACCCTTCTCTACCGGATACACCAGGCGCGAGCCGTTTATGAATTCTCCTTGAGAATCGGCTATAGCTCTGTAAAATTTCTTCAGGTCTTCCGGCGGGACCGTCATGTCGGCGTCATAAATAGTCAGGATGTCGCCGGTCGCCATATCGAATCCTTTTCGCACGGCATCCCCCTTCCCTTTCCCCTCTTGGGAGGCGTAGAGTACGCGCATATCACTCGTATGCTGTGCGGCGACTCGCTGTATCTCTGCAAGGGTGTTGTCAGTCGAATGACCTTCAATAAAAATAATTTCGGTAAAAGATCCGAGCACCGGCAGTTCATTCGCGATGCGCTCTATGGTTCCCGCTTCGTTGCGCGCCGGGACGATGATAGAGAGCGAGGGGTTGCCCGCTGTGGCACTCGGCAAAGGGCGCGCCACGACGTAATGGACAAGACCGAGGTGAGAAAATGGCCAGATGTTCGCTACTATCGTGTTGAAAAAAGCGGAGAGGAGCGGGATATACACCGGCAACAACAATTTCTTGCCTTCGCGTATGGTCTCAAAACCGGCCAGATACAAGAAGTTGCGCAGGTCATGCGGCGAGAGCCAGTTCTGTTCTCCTGCAGGCTCGCGCAGGCGGAGCGCCGAGGCGAGGCGTAAGAGAGGCTCCCAGAGCGAGCTGTACTGGGTGATAACGATCCTCCCATCGGGCGTGAGCGCGGTTCGCGCACCCCGCAAGAATTCTTCAACATCATACGCGTGCCCGAGGACGTCAGACAGGATCAGATAGTCATACGGATGCGCGGCATCAAAACCGACAAAGGACTCGTCTACCGTAAGCACTTTTTTACCCTTCGGGACAAGAAAGTGGATGACCCGCGCGACGTAGGTGTGGTACAAACGGTTCTGTATCCGCCGGCGAGGCGCACGGGCGCGTTTATCGGCAACGTATTTTTTTATTCCTTCGTCCAGGTACATGATGAATAGACAGTACTAATAATGACCCCCGATCGCGCCATAAAGCGAATCGTACACGAATCGAAGAAATCGCGATAGAAGCCGTCGTAGAGCGGCGGGATGTCAACCACGAGGAATGATCCCGAATATTTGGAAAATGCGGTGCGCGCCACGTCCTCAAATTGGGGTGCGGCGGTAAAGTGGGAAGCGTATTTCCCTCTGTGCTTCAATTCATATGCGCCGATGTCGTTATAGGTGATGACATCCTTGATATCATCCGTTGCGTCAATATAGGCAAGTGCGGACGCGAGAGCCACTTCGGTACTGCCATAGAGTTTTCCAAAACTGAACTCTTCCATAAACGCCACGTTGTAGGCGACGCCAGAAAAGACCAGAACGGAGGCGGCAAGAGGAAGCAGAGATTTTTTCACGAGACCGGCGAGCGCGGCGGCGCTCGCCGCGATATATGCAGCTACTATGAACAAAAAGGATACATAAAAGCCGACAGGGCCCGAACCGCCGTTAAACGCCGTGAGCATATCCCAGTCGCCCCGAATGACTCGCGTGAACCACAGCGTTTTCGGATAGAGCGGCACGACTTCAGCAGGCACAAACAGCAACGCGACAACCGCTGCCGTAGCGACCGCTCCAAGCACAATAAGAGACGGGCGCGCCCGCAAAGAGAAAGAGGCGAAGATTTCGGACAGAATTGCCCCCGAGATCACGGACAATGGAATGATCGTAAACATGAGATATTTGTCCAAGGCGCCACGAGAGAAGTCGAAGAGAATGAAATAAAATATAAAGCCCAGCGCAAGATACCAAAGAAACGGCGTTGTTCGCTTTATCACCTCCTTTGAGGCAAAAAAGATTGGGGCTATGAGGAGCGGGGACAGGTAAAATATCGCCTTGAGGCTCTGGATAATAACCTGCAAATAACTCCTCCCCGACCAGTGCACATAGTAGAGCGCGTGTGAGACCATACCGCCTATGCTGAACGCGGGGTTAAAAAACGTAACGGCGAGAAGCGCTCCGGTGAGAAGCAGGATACATGCAAAGCTCACCACCCCGAAAGAAACGAGGGTTTTAACAGAGAGTTCTTTCCGTTTTTCGAATATAACGTCTGCACCGAGCGCTCCCAGAACAAGGACAAACGAGAGCTTGACCAAGAAGCCGGTAATGAGCGCACCGATAAGAAGGAGCAGCCATAGCTTCGGATTTTTGCTATCGTTTCTCGCGCGGTCATAACAATACAGCGCCGCGATAAAGAGCGCCGGCAGTATCGCACCATCCGTGTCGAGCATAAGCGACGACCAGATCCCGTAGAAAGAAATGGTATAGAGAAACACCGCCCAGAGTGCCGCGCGCTCATCGAACCTTCGCCGCACCACGAAGAAGAGGAGCACCGCCGAGATGAGCCCAAAGAAAAGCGGCATGACTCGCATATGTTCTCCCCCGAACACAAGCGCATCGGCTCTAAAAAGTACTGCGGTCAAGGGCGGGTGGGTCAAAAACGTGCTCGCCTCCGACAATCCCGACTCGGCGGCTATAGCCGTCTTGAATTCATCTTGCTGATAGGGGGTTGAGAGACCGGGCAGCCGCACGGCAACAAACAGGATCAGGAGCCCGATAAGGACGAGCCGGGTTTGGGGAGTCATAGAGCTGCTCCTCTCCGGAATATCAGCCGCTGATACACAAAGAAACTTTCAACCGCGATGAGCGCGCTCGCAACGATTTGTGCGATGAGGTAATACAATCCGATCTTCTCGACAAAGAGGTACATAAGCACCGTGTTCAGGACAAGATTACCAACAGCGACAAAAAAATAAATACCCAATTGCACATGCATACCGTCCCGCGAATGATCGCCGAACGTCCAGAATTTATGCAGCGTAAAACTTACACCAAACGCGAAGATGAACGCCACAATCGCAGAAGCCAAGTACCATATGCCGAAGATATCGGTAAAAAGATAGAGGAGTACGATATTGGTGCCAAATGAGGTGCTCCCAGAGAGACAATAACGGCACATCTGCACATGTGCCGGATACCGTTCGTCAATCCTCGCATAGAGATCCTTTGTTCTCTGTATCATGAGAAGAACAGTATATCACCCCTTCTGACCGTACACGGCGCGCAAAATGGCGACATCTTTACCGCTCTTTTGCAAGAGACTGGCATTCTTGGCAGCGAGCGCTGCGAGAAGCTTAACGCCAACGATGTCCTTAACCTCTTTCTCATACGCCTTTGCGAATGCGGCAAAATCCTTGATGAAGCAATTTCCTCCTGCGCCCCTGCCTTTCTTGTGTACAGGATTGGCGTATCGATTCGAGATATAAGGGTCGGCCTCTATGGCTTTTCGTATACATTCCCATTTTGCTCCAAATTTTTGTGAGACATCGTAGAGCATGTTGGCGAGAATGATCTGGAAATACCCATTCAAATTGTGAGAATATTTTATTATCTCTGCTTCGACACTGTCACAAAGCAGCGAAAAAGGGGCTGCGGGAAACATCTTCATCACTTTTCGGGCCGCCTTGCGATATTCCGGCGTATCAACGGCCATACCGATGATGTTCACAAAAGGATGAGCGACATCGTAGGCAGCGGTCACTTCGGATAAAAACTCAGGTGAAAATAGGATCTTACTCTTGCGGTAAGAACGAGCCAGAGTTCGAGTCGAGCCCGGGACTATCGTAGATTTAATGACAACGATGCTTCCCTCCCGTACCAATGAAAGTGCTTCTCGTACGGCTCGGTCGTCGAATCCTTTTGGCGTGGTCGGAGTCGGCACCGCGATAAAAACTATGTCACAATCGCGAATACGAGATTTATTCTTCAAAAACGGTTCCTCGAGCGCATAGCGGATGATCTGATGCCCTTGGGATTCGAAGTAGTTGGCATAATTCTTGCCAACATATCCTTGGCCTATGAATCCGATAGAAGAGACTCTCATGTTGATAGGTTATAGCATGTACCTGCAGAAATACGAAAGTAGGAACGCCTACAATGTAATAACGAAGAAGTGATGGTACGGATTCCCAAACGGCACGAAGTCACGTACGAGCGCACCATACGCTAAAAGTTTACTCCGCACCAGAGCAACGGGGTACCCGCTCTTTCCAAGTTCCCAAAAGTGGTGTCCGTTCCCTACCTGTCGTTTGGGGTACGGGATTTTAATCGAAAAACGCAGCAGTGGAAGCAGTGGTACCTTGAGCGAGAAAGACAGTGTTGGCCCAAAATGAGGAATGCTAATGACCACGTGCGTGCGTGCAACACGAACGAGCTCACTGAGGGCTTTGTCGAATTCCTCAAACGGAAGATGCTCGAGTACCTCGAAGGCACAAGCAACATCCGATGATTTGTCTGACAAGGGGAGCGCGAGGATACTGCCCACGACATCAGGTTTAAGGTCGGGAGCGTAATCTACCGACGTATATAAAATCGGCACATTACGTTGTATGAAATTGCCGAAAACACCATCGCCCACTCCGACCTCAACTACCGACGACGGCTTCAGTGACAACACTTCTCTAAGCTGCCAGTAATAGCTGACAAACCGTCCCTCAAACGTATAGCGGCCAAACGTATAGAACGACTTTTCTACTTGGGGGTTCATAGGACAAAACGCATTATACGGAATTTTTCGGCAAGACTACGACAAACGACAACGCCAACAGGTTCGGCATGAAAGGAGCCTCCGTGCCAAACAACGAGAAGGGAAAGAATGTATTCATCTTACACACCTCGAGAGGCGCTCCTGCCGAGGCGCACAACTCTCGGAGGACGTCGTGATTAAACCAGTAGAGATGCCCCTTCTTGGGGCGATTATTCTCAGGTACTCCCCCCACCAACACCTGTAAGCGTGCGGGCAGCGAAGAGAAATTCGGCACGCCAAGTACCACAGCTACTCGCGCGACCCGCGCCATTTCCTTAACCAGAATTTCTGGAGCATACAGATGTTCGAGCACATCAAGCGCAACAACATAGTCAATAGAATCATCCGCAAACGGCAACGCCCGTTGTGTAAAGTCACCAACACAGACATCGAATCCATCCTTCCGGCATAACTCGACCGCCGTTTCTGACAGATCTAATCCTCGTCCTTCGATACCACGATCGCGCAACATGCGTAGCAATAACCCATCACCGCAGCCCACATCAAGCACTGTTCCTCCTTCGATAAGCGACACTGCGGCGCGATGCCGAAATTCAGTTTTCTGGTGAAGCGTCTTCCACCGGTTCTCCTCAAAGGCTTTTGTGTTCATACCGTTTGCAGAGCTTGTATGATACGCGGGACGAGCGCCGAGAGCGAATGGTGCTCTCGCACGTACTCCGGGCTGGCGCTCTCGAGATGCTTCAGCGCTGGATCGTTCGTACGGATAGGGAGCCCGCATGCAAGCGCTTCAAGTACCACCTTATCAAGACTGCCTGTTTCGCTGGTGTGCAGAAGATACGCCGCTCGACGATACTCATCACGCACACGTTCATGACTCAACCCACCCAAGAAAGTGACGCTCTCACCAGGCTCTCGGGCAAGCGCTTCGAGATTCTGCCGCTCGGGCCCCTCGCCAACGATGTGCAATTCTATACCCTTTCCTCGTGCCCTGCGGATCGCCAGGTCGTGCCTCTTGCTTGGCATAAGCCGTCCGACAGAGAGTGCCCAGGTACCACGCGTAATGCTCGGGTCAGCCCCGACGCCTCCGGAGGTCGGGGCCCCGACCGCAAGCGTCGGGGGAGAAAAGAAGTCCGTGTCGATGCCGTGCCCCATAACGCGAACCTTTTTGCTGCGGAGCCGAAAGCTCTCTGCTGATGCAGTAAAGACCGTGTGCGCAAAAAGAACCGCGATGCGCAATTTCAGATTAACGCTCTTGTGCGTGTACCAAAGCGCGATTCGCTTGTGCATGAGCCTCCAAAGAAGACCCGCCGCGATGAGATACTCCGGATTCATATGCACGAACACCGCGTCGTACTCATGGCGACGCGAGATGCAGATACGCCAGAGAGACATCGTTCGCGAGAGGCGCGATGCGTTACCGAGCGTGAGTATTGCGACATTGCTTGGCAACGAGTGTTCTCCTTCGCGCAAGCAAATCACGGTGACCTTCTCACACTGCTTCGCGAATTCTTCAATCCACCGCACAAAAAACCCGAGATCAGAATCCCGCGCATCGACTGCCTGAGTAGTGATGAGTAATTTCATTTCAGACAAGCGTCTCTCGCCAATGCTTCGCCCACTCCTCGGCGGTAGGAAGATTAAGGAGCAGCGTACCGCGAGTCCCTTGTTGCAACACTACAACGACTTTCGATGCCAACTGGTTACGATCAACAACGAATGCACCGGCCTCTTCCGCGGCACCCACATCTGGCGCCACGACCGGCACGCCGGCTGCGAGCGCCTCTATCATGCTCGCGCCCCAGCTCTCGTGCCGCGAGGTGCAGAGGACGACGTCGGCCGTTTGCAGATACGCTGCCGGGTCCTGCCAACCAAGTAAGTCGACCGGCAAATCGCGCGCCGCGCGCCGCACTACCCGTTCCAAGCTGCCCGTACCGAGCATACTAAGTTTTGCATCGATGCCGCTCGCCTGCACTTCTTTCAAAACTTGCACGGCAGAGAGCGGATCTTTCTCTGGTTCGAATCTCCCGATCCAGAGGATCGTCTTCTGCGAGTGCGGCTTCAGTTCAAGATTTTTAAAACGACTGATATCGACAAAGATCGGTAACACATACACTAACCCCTTATCCCTTATCCCTTCAACCTGCTTTTTTATTTTTTCTGACACGACGCGCACCGAGTCTGCGCGCCGAAGGAGGAAACGGGCGAGAGAGCGACGGAAGAGAGACTGCGCCGATAGGTCAGTGTGGACTTGGAGATTGAGCTTTGCACCCGCCCGCCTCGCTACGTGCCACGCGAGCAGTCCGCGCCAGAAGGGATCTTGTGCGGTGACTACATCATACTGATTCTTTTTTTCGGCGATAAAAATGTCGCGCCACGAATGTATTTGCGGCCAGACAAAGACATCCAGCTGATCTACCTGGATTCTCTGCAGTTCTAGCCGCGCACGCGCCTCACTCCCCTCTTTAAGAAGATTTTTGTCACCGCTGATCATCAAAACTTTCATTGAGACAATTTATTTTAAAATTGCCGTCAAGTTCTTCAGCATTTCATCTTCGGTAAATTTTACCACTGATTTCATGCCATTTAATGAAAGCTGCTCTCCAAGCGATTTGTCAGATAAAATCCTATCAATTGCTTCAAATGTCTTATCAGAATCGCCAAATGGCACAAGGAGACCGTTTTCACCCTCTTTTATTACCTCAACATTCCCTCCAACGGGTGTAGTCACAATAGGGGTACCAATGGATAGGGTCTCAATTAGCAAGTGCGAGAAGCCTTCGTAGGAGCTCACGAGGGCGAAGATATCCGCAGCCTTTATATATTTATACAGGTCCTGTTGCGGCATTCGGCCTAAAAACTTTATCGATGACTCTAACTTTAATTCTGAGACTTTATTCTTAAGAAATTCCTTATCTGGACCATCATCAATTATGAATAGTTCTGCATCATCGTATTTATTTTTAATTTGAGCGAAAGCCTCAATGAGAGTCGGGAACCCTTTCCACGGCACAAGCCGACCAGCGGAAACGATGGTGTGGCCTTTAAAATTCAAAGTTTCTCTTAACATTGTCTTTTCTTCGGCTATTTTGGGTTCGTTAAATGCATTGTAGACAACCGAGATTTTACTCGTGTCCACGCCCCAATTCCCCACGATCCTTTTTAGATAGTTGCTGGGTACTATAATTTTTTCGGCTCCATTGGCGACGAAGGTCTGGATCTTCTTGAACCATCTGACCAGGAATGAATATTCTTCATACCCGGTTGAAAACTCATCCAGTAACTTTGAAACGCCCGAGCGCTGAGAGCCCTGCTCCCAGGCATAGTCGCCGACGATTTTCAGAAAAAATCGCTTGAAAAGCATTTTGCTGGCGAGTAATGCTGGCAACCCGACCGATACCGGATCCTGTGCGTAGATGATTTCCGCACCGAAACCATGATACAAAACCTTAAAAAAATAAATAAAGTGACGGATGATTTTTGGGTATTTTAAAACATCGCCAAAACTGACTACCTTTATTTCGTAGCCATACGATGGGAGTCTTTCCCCTAGAAGTTTGCTGTAGGTGGCCGGTCCTCCAAAACTTCCTGATGCAATGATAATGCTGGTCGTGCCTGTAGCGCTCATATCATATTTTGTTATAGATCTTGCTTTTATACCATTCTACCTGTTTCTCCAAACCCTGCCACAATGCTGTAGACGGCTCAAACCCTAGGATGTCCCTCGCCTTTGAAATATCAGCCTTGGTTTCGAACTGGTCTCCCGGTCGCTTCGGGAGGATCGTTATAGTAGCAGTATGGCCTAAGAGGTCTTCAATGACGGCGATACCTTCCTGTGTCGTTGCTGTGGCTCCACCGCCGATGTTGAATATCTCTCCGATCGTTTTTTCAGTAACAGTGAGCGCGGAGACGCAAGCATCAACGACATCTCCGACATAGGTAAAACTCCTTTTGTGGTATTCGCTACCTTGGAACAACGGAAAATCTTTTTTTTCTAGGATACTTTTTATTAGCTTATGGAAAAGCTTTTCTGGCCGTTCACGCGGTCCGTAGACCGAAAATAAACGAAACACCGTTACCGGAAGGCCGAACTCCCGATAGTATGACAGGGCCAGTTGCTCTGCGGCAAGCTTCGTCACTCCATAATGAGATGTCGGCTCGGGAACCGTTTTTTCGTTGCCCTGTGCGCGCACGCCATACACCGAAGAAGTTGAAATATGAACAAAGAGTTTCAATGTTGGAACCTTCATCGCCGCTTCAAGCAGTCGCTGTGTGGCGATAATATTATTTCTCGTATACTCCTCAAACTTCGTCTTTGACGATATACCGGGCTGAGCCGCGAAATGGAAAATAACTTCTACATCCTTCAGCACTTTCGTAAAATCGTCCTCGGCAAGATCGTATTCGTAAATTTTTCCGCCTTTTTTTATAACATCCTTGGCGTTAATTTTTTTTATCGCCGGATCATAGTACGAAGTAAACGAATCTATTCCTATCACTTCATACCCCAATTCCAAAAACCGCTCGCCTACATGTGAGCCAATCGCCCCTGCAATGCCGGTAACGAGGATTTTCATAGCTGAGTCACTATAGTATCAAAAATACGGCTCATTTGCTCGGCAATCAGATCCCAGTCATATTTCTCTGCCACCATCTCTTTGGCCGTGGCGGTGACACGCGCGACCTGATCGGGATGTGCGAGGATATCTTTAATCGCATCGGCGATTTGTTCTGGAGAGTCTTTGTCCACCGCCCAGCCGGTTGGTTCTTTGTCCGGGTTGCGGCGAGCGTCGAAGATGAAGTCACTGAGGCCGCCCTCTTGCGTCGCGACGACCGGCAGGCCGGCAGCCATCGCCTCGATAAACGAATTGCCCATGCCCTCGGAGCGGCTCGGGCGGATGAAGATGTCAGCTTCGCCGAGCGCGCGCGGTAATTCTGCATGATCACTATGGCCCATAAATTTCACCCGAGATTCAACGCCAAGATTTTTCGCCAATGTTTTTAACAGCATCTCATCTGGCCCAGTGCCATAGATAGTGAAGTGGATAGAATCGGGCAAAAGCACCAACGCGCGAATCACGTCATCAATCGCGTTTTTATGCACCAATCGCGAGGTCGTCACGAGTCTGTAAGGTGACACCTCGCGGCGAGGAATCACCTTACGGGCGAAGGACGCAACGTCAACGCCATTGGGTATTATCGAGGCCTCGCCTTGATATCCCATCTGCTTTGCCCATCCGGCGAGATAGGTCGAGATCGTCTGCACGGCTGACGCGTGCTTGAAGCCGCTGGAGAGGAGAGGCCGAAACGGGAGAATGAACCAGCGGCTGAACATGTGCTCCCACGGGTCACCCTCCTGAAGTGTGAGTAAATAGGGACATCGTAAGTCCCTATATCGAAGCAGGACAATCGGGAAGAGCATATAGCTCATCATCGCCCAGAATGCCTCAAAGGGTTGCGCGCGATGCAGGCGCCTCGCTGTGCACGCGGCGCGCGGTATAAAAAGTATTTTGTGGAGATATGAGGCACTATTCCCCACTCGATGTACAAAAATATTCCCGATTTTCTCCTCTCGCGCCTCCTCGCCGAAGTTCATTGTCACGAGATGAAACTCGATATCATTGACGCGATCGGTAATCTCTTTGAGCGCGACTTCAGCGCCGCCAACATGCGGATAGTACGCGAGCGAAAAAATAAGGATGCGTTTTTTCATTTGATACATCATCAAGCCGTCGGGCTAAAGAAGAATAAATGCGCCGGCCGCGAGAACTACGGTGCCGATGAAGCCGAGCGTCCAGGGGGAGGTAAAAATGCCCGTAGCTGGTTTGTTCGTCTGAGGCGTCACCTTAGATGAATCGGGCAATGCTGCCCCCACGGCCGCGAGCTCTGTCGCCGCCGTGGGGGCATGTACTTGTTTCTCATCGGCTTCAATGTTTGCCTTTGTGTTAGTAATCGACTCGACCTCCTGTACTCGCTTATAACTCAGGCTACTCGGTGGAAGTTGCAGCGCGCTTGTCTGCAAAACGCTCGCGACTGCCGGATAGGTAGCCGCTACTTCCCCGCTTGGATACAGGAGAAGCGCCGAGTCAGCAAGCGGCAACTCAATCACCCGCGAAGGAAAGAGAACTGTGTGGCCGGCGAGAATCTGTGTTCGTTCTGGAATCTTAAATTCTTGCCCGCTCATAGAAAGCTTCCAGAACGAGAGATCGAGCGTGCGCGAATCATTGTTCGCGAGTGCAATACCACGAGAGGACACTGAGATAATTTTAATGCTGGCATCTTCGACCGTCACAATTATTTCTTTTGCTGCGTCTCCTCCGTCAGGAGTGACCGCGTGTACAATCGCGAGATATTCACCCGATTCATAGTATGCATGGAAGACATTCGCCCCGGTCCTTTGCATACCATCGCCGAATGACCACCTCACGACCGCATCGTCGCGCTTGTTCCCCCTGCCGTCATACACAGCGGCAGTGAAGGGAACATCCGCACCAGACGATATCGTGCGAGTACCACCCGTCACGATACGGAGTACGGGTATAGGGATGTATTCTGGCGACCCACTATCCGAAGAAAGTACCGCTACGGGGAGCGTCGTGCTCGCCACCGTAGGAGAATCGTCAGCAGGAGTTGGATCGGGGCTTGACGGAGTATCCGGTGCGCCCGCATCGCCGACGGTGATGAACGGCTTGATTTCTGCATAGGTGCTTGGGCCGATACCGCTCACCTTTTGAATATCTTCGATTCGGACGAACGGCCCGTGTTGCGTGCGATAGTCGATTATCGCGGCCGCTTTTGATGGCCCGATGCCCGGGAGCGTATCGAGAAGAGCTGCGTTCGCCGTGTTAATATCCACAGTCGCAGCATATGCAAACGCCGGGAAGAGGATGGCCAAAGCGAACAAACCAGCAACGCGCATACGAATCATGTATCGCCCTTGAGCACTTTTCGGAGTGCGTCTTCAGAGACTTCAAAGGGTTTTTTTTCTTGTGCCGGCGTCGCCGCCACGGGATGCTCTTGCTGCTTTGGCTGTTGAGTAGTTGCTGCTGGTTGTTCACTGCGCGCCAACACGTCAGCAAGCGCCCCTTTGAGCGACTGTTTCTGTTGTGTCTGTTGTTTTTCCTTCTCCACGCCCGTTTTTACGGTCATAGTGCGCAGGATTGACTTTAGGTCTTCGGCGGTTTTTTGCTGAATCACAGGACGCATTGCATTTGGGGACGTCGTACGTCCAACATCTGATGTGGGACGTACGACGTCCAACACATGGACAGAGGGAGTTTGGATCCTGGGCGAGCGTGGAGTTGACACTGCAGGTTGCACCGGCTTCTTCTTCATTCGTGCGTCAAACGGCGCTTCTGATGCCGTACTCGCGGCGAGCTCTTCAAGGATGGCGTTCTCGATGCCTGCACGTGGTGCGGTAAATTGTGCACGCGACGAGGTAATGACCTGTTCTTTGTACGATACCGGCGGCGCTTCTATCGGCGGGATCGTTACCGCAGAAAATGGTTGTGAGCCGACACCGTCAATCATGAGCGTGAGGTAGATCTGCCGCTTGTCGAGTGTCACGATATCCTCCTTTGTGAACTTCGGCATAAAAATGGTTTCCAGCACCTCGGCATCAAAGGGCCCGACACGGAAGGCGACGGTGGTGCCGACGTTGCCAAAGACAGCATCGCGCACTTCCTCCTCCATCTGCTCGATATACTGATGCGCAATGACGAGATTCAACTTATACTTGCGCGCTTCAGAGAGGATCTCTGCGAACGTCTCGTTCGCGAAGTTCTGGAACTCGTCGACGTAAAAATAGAAGTTGGGGAGTCGCTTGAGATCCCCCGCGGACTCGCTCGCACGGCTCATCGCCGCGAGGAAGATGCGCGTGGTGAGCATCGAGCCCAAGAGCCGCATGTTGGTTTCTCCCACCAAACCCTTCGAGAGATTAATGATGAGAATCTTCTTCTCGTCCATCATCGTGCGGATATCGAAGGAGGACTTCGGCTGGCCGATAATATTGCGGATAAGCGGATTGCCGGTGAATTGCCCGACTTTATTCTGAATCGCCGGTGTCGCCTCTTGCGTGTAGCGGTCACCGTAATTGGCGAACTCTTTTGTCCAAAAATCTTTAACCACCGGATCTTTGACATTATCAATCACCTTCTGGCGGTACTCTTTATCGGTATACATACGGTTGACGCCGAGCAGGGTCGCGTCCGGATATTCAAGGAGCGCGAGAAGCGTGTTCGTGAGAATATATTCCATACGCGCACTCCATGCGTCCTGCCATATCTTCTTGAAGGTTGCCATGAGGCCGCTGACGACCAAGTGACGCTTGTCATAGCCGACGTCCTCCATCACGTTGAAGGCGATGGGATTCTCCATGTCGAACGGAGCAAAATAGACTACGTCTTTTATCCGATCTTCGGGAATATATTCAAGAAGCCTTTCTACCGTTCCTCCGTGTGGGTCAATGAAGGCGAGCCCCTCGCCGTTCCTGAGGTCTTGGATCGCCAGGTTCTCGAGCAGCGTCGATTTGCCCATACCGGTCTTGCCGATAACGTACATGTGGCGATCGCGATCCTTCGCCTTGATGCCAAAGGGGATATTCTTCCCGCGCGAATCAGTCGCCGCGAAGTAGGTAACGCGTTCAGGATTCTCCATCACGCTTCAGTATACCCGAACACTAAGGATGCCGTAAATCGGATTGTGCGTAAGACGCAACGGCATTCTTAGTGTTCGGGTAAACCAAAGCCCCACTACTCTTTGTGGACACGCAGTGCAAGGCCGATGCCAAGCACGCACGCGCCGAAGATGACCGAGAGAAGGTTGCGAATTGTTATCGGCAATCCCGAGAAGGGCGCCAGGATAACAAAGATGCCGAGGAGAATAAGGGTGCTCGCGCGAGACATGGTTCAAGTATATCAGGGCGCCACTATGACGACAAATTCCCCTCGAACCGCATCTGGATGTGCAGCAAAATGTTCAAGAACTTCGCTTGGTGTACCAGAGACGACCTCCTCATGCATCTTGGTGAGCTCGCGGGCAATAACGATGTGCGACACCTGGTGTTGCACAAGCTCCTCTAAGAGCTTCAGAATGCGATGCGGCGATTCGTAGAGCACAACTGGCAATTCACTTTCTGATATTTTTTTGAGTGCGGTCTGCCTCCCCTTCTTGTGCGGCAAGAAGCCGGTGAAGGTGAAGCCCGGCGCAGAGAGCCCTGCAATAGAGAGCGCCGCCGTGAGCGCCGATGCCCCCGGTATCGCCTCAATCTGAATATCAAGGCGAGACCTTGATATTTTTTCTCGCACAATCGCGACGAGCCGGGCGCCGGGGTCAGAGATACCCGGCGTGCCGGCATCTGACACAAAAGCAACGTGCTCGCCCGCCTCAAGCCGCGCGATAATATCATCTGCTTTTTTTAGCTCTGTCACCGCATCCAGCCGCTGGAGCGGCTTCTTGATCTCATAGCGCGCGAGGAGCTTACTGACTACACGCGTGTCCTCGGCATAGATCACGTCGCACTCCTTAAGCGTGCGGAGCGCGCGGAGCGTAATGTCCTCGAGATTCCCTATTGGCGTCGCGACGATTGAAAGTTTGCCTGTCATTCTTCGCACTTTAGTGCTTAACCAGACTATCCGCAACTTTATAGATATCGCCCGCGCCCATAGTGATGATGGTGTCGCCGGGGCCAGCCTCGCCAAGCGCCTTCTCAATGGCATCAAATGAGCCGAGCGCAGTCGCGTCAACGCCTGTGGCACGGATGCGCTCGGCGAGCATCTCGCTCGAGATCGAGCCATCGTCGGTCTCGCGAGCGGCAAAGATGGGGGCGATGAAGACCTTGTCGGCGTCGCCAAATGCCGTAGCGAATTCATCGAGCAAGTCGCGCGTACGGCTATAGAGATGGGGGTGGAAGGCGACGTAAAGACGAGGAGACACCTTCCGGCTGCCGTAAGGAGTCACCTCGTCGTAAGGTGACTCCTCGCTGCGAGGTGTCTCCTTACGGGCTTTGCGGGCTTCGCGGAGGCGAGGTGTCTCCTTGTGGGCAAGGAGGATTCTCTCGCGGAGTGCCGCGAGCGTCGCCCGGATAGCGGTCGGATGATGAGCGTAGTCGTCATACACGTCTGCGCCGTTTTTTGTTTTTCCTTTGTATTCAAATCGCCGCCAGGTGCCTTGAAACGCCGCAAGTGACTTGGCGATCTGTTCGGTGAGCCCGTCGACACCCGGTGTTAATACATAATTCTCAACACCGGGTGTCGTGCGGGCGAGAACCACCCGCGCGGCCGCCGCGGCCGCGTGGGCATTCATCTGGTTAAACTCACCCGGTGTATGGAGTTCATAGGCGGGCTCCCGAGTGTAGTCAATCACCGTGCACTTCGCGGCAGTGAGCAAGGGCGCAATGTTCGGATGTGACGGATCCGTTATGAGAGCGCCGCTTACTGGCACATGTTCAATCGCCCGACGAAAGGTCGCCTGCACCACCTGGAGGGAGGGGAACCAATCGGTGTGGTCCCACTCAATATTTGTGAGCACGAGTATTTCGGGCGAGAGCTCAAGCAGGTGGTCGCGATACTCGCACGCTTCCACCAAGAAGAGGTCAGAATTCCCGTGCACATAATTTGACCCAAAATCTTTGAGAATCGAGCCCACAATAACCGTCGGCGATGCGCCTGCATCCTGCAAGATCCGGGCGAGCATGCCGGTGGTGGTGGTCTTACCGTGGGTGCCTGCCACCGCCACGGTTCTCTTCCCCAGTGACACCTGCCCGAGCATTTTGAAATAACTTAACTCCGGTATTCCAAGCTCTCGTGCACGCGTACGTTCTGGATTATCTTCTGGCACCGCATCGCTATACACGACCATCTCTGCATCCGCCGGGACATGCTCCGCCTCCTGCCCGACAGCAACCGTAATCCCCTTCCTCTCCAAAAGTTCTGTCACCGGACTTACAGCTCGATCTGATCCTGTTACTTCTATCCCTTGCTCAAACATCATTTGTGCAAGCGCCGACATCCCGATACCGCCAATACCGACGAAATAGGCTTTTTTCATAGCTCTTTTACCAGTGCATTCAATTGGTCGCCACGATCGTATTCGTTTTTGAACATACCAAATGATGCAAAGGCGGGAGAGAAAAGTATCGTGTCGCCGGATTCGGCATGTGCAAACGCGTCCATAACCGCTTCTTTAAGTGAAGGAAAAACGGGTGCGTCCGGCAATTCACCCTTCATACGATCAGTGCCAGAACCGGCAAGCAGGATGGTGCGCTTCAATTTCGACAATGTTGCAACCAGCGCACCCATATCCAGCCCTTTATCCGCACCCCCCATAATCAAAATAATGTTGGGTTTCGTAAATCCATCATTGAGAGCAGAGAGAGCGGCCAGCGTCGCTTCGGGCGTTGTCGCAGTCGTGTCATTGTAGATCTTTACGCCGTTCTTCTCAGCGATAAGCTCCAGACGGCCGGGTACGCCGGTAAATGATTCAAGCGCCTTACGGCTCGTCTCGTCGGGGATATCGAGCGCACGGGCAGCCGCGAGCGCGAGCGCCGCATCATACCTGTTGTGCATACCCAGTATGCACAAGACCCATGTGTCGGGGAGCTTGAGCTCGTCAGCAACAATCGTTCTTGAATCAATCCTGTCTGCGTATTTCTCAATGAGAATTGCTGCACACTGCTTGCCGAGGACGAGTGTGTCTTGCGTCGTTTGATACAAAAAGATATTTGCTTTGTCTGCGAGATATTGCTCCGGATGCTTTTCATAATAATTAAGATGATCGAGGTAGAGCGTGGTGAAGATCGCGATGTGCGGACTCATACGTGCCTCGCCCCAGCCCTGGAGCTGCCACGAATCGAGTTCAAGTACCGCAACTCCGCGAAGCCCACAAGGAGACACCTCGCGGCGAGGAGTCACCTTGTGGCTTCCGTAAGGTGTCACCTCGCGGAGAAGCGAGAGCGTCGAGACGCCGCGGACATTTCCTCCTAACACTATTTTCTTCCCTGCCTCTTTTAAAATCGCGTGGAGCATATGCGTCACTGTTGACTTCCCTCTTGTACCGGTTATCCCAACGATGGGAATACCAGAAATTTCTGCGAAGAGGTCCGCGCTCATGCGCACCGGTATACTATTTTTCTTCGCTTCAGCAATATACGGAGAATCGAGCGGCACGCCGGCGGCCTTCAGTATCAAATCGCGACCTTTGAAATCTTCAAGACGATGCTCGCCCAAAACAAACGTGATGTTAGAGAATAACTCAAGCTGCGCTACTGATTCAGCAAGCTGCTCGCGTGTTTTCAAATCAGTCACGATGAGTTCAGCGCCGCATTCGGCCAGATAGCGCGCATCGCCCACCCCTCGGCCCAAGAGACCGAGACCCATCACGGTGATCTTCTTGCCGCGGAAGTGCGCTGACGCGTCCATGACCTCAATGTATCGCACCTGTGCACACGATGCACGCCCGACACCACCAAGTGCGGGCACATATGAGTTAATTCAAACAACCGGTCGTGGTTGAAACATCCTCGTGCGCAAACGAACGTGTCGTCAGCGGCACAGTAATGACCTGATACGGAGCAGTGATCGCTTGCCCTACCACACAGCTGCCTCCGGGTTTTGTCAGTGTTATAGAAACAGTACGCGCGATAGCATCCTCGACCTTCACCACCTCAATAGCATAGCCAGTCGTTGGCTTCTCTCCGGCGAAGACCGCGATGACCGACTCTTTTTTGAAGTCGACAGCAGGAGGCGTGCCGGCGGCATCGATCATCTCCCAGAGCTTCTCGAGCCCCTCTGCCGAGGTAATGAGGTAGTTTACCCGAGTCTTCACATCCGACTGCATGCCGCGCGCCAATTCTGTAAATGGCACCGCGACTGCTACGGGGAGCGCTTCGGTCGCTACCGAAGGCGAAGCGACTTGTCCGCCGCCTCCCCGTATAAAAATAGAGATGCCGACGATAATGACGGCAATCGCGAACCCACCGATCATGAGCATGTTCCGCATGCGTGTAGTATACCGCCCCCTACTTCCCGCTTCGCACGATGTGGGTATAACGAATCAGTGCGCGCTCTAAGCAGAGCTTTGAGCCTTGTACCTCGCCTAAAAAGAAAAACGCCCAGAGGCGCATTTTCTTTTTGACTCGGTGCGCGCTCTAGGATTCGAACCTAGGACCTGCCGCGTATCAGGCGGACGCTCTACCAACTGAGCTAAGCGCGCGTATAGGGATACTAACAAAAATCCCCTTATATTTCCATCCCAAAACAAAAAGCCCTTCTCGGGCGTTTTTGTAATCATACATAGGGCAGCCCTATGTAGTTTGTGTGTATTGAATGAAAAGATGTCTGGAGCCTTTTGTTCCGCCTATTCTGCACCGTTTGAGAGCTCATATGTGGCTCTCAAACGCCATCGGGTTACGTTATCCGACTTCCGAGCAGTGTTTAGGGACAACTGCTATCTCCCACCCGCCACAACTTTGCAGATGTTGGCGGGTATCGACATGATCAGGCTTTCGGCCATGATCGGTTCCAATTGGATATGTTCCACGAACAGCTTCCGCTACCCGTGCCTTGTTACGACTTAGTCCTTGTCACTGAATTTGCCGTAGTCCTGCGCGAGGCAGACCTTCGGGCACCCCCAGCTCCCTTGACTT
>Ga0172379_10000502_pt1 | contig 96894 bp, 82 predicted proteins | sample GrowelOW334metaG_FD_119756 | JGI IMG/M metagenome (GOLD analysis project Ga0172379, IMG submission 119756) | Groundwater microbial communities from an aquifer near a municipal landfill in Southern Ontario, Canada - Groundwater well OW334 metaG | ecosystem: Environmental > Aquatic > Deep...
TATCATTTCCGATTCAACAGAAGACAAAATAGAGCCAAGCTTTTTGACAGATTAGTAGCAAACATGATTGCTGCCGTACCACTATATATTACCCTCAACGAAATATGCGCCTAATCCTATTATGTAATTATGTAATTGTGTAATTGTGTCCACCTTCGCTAAAGATGCAGTGGATGATATAATTGTGTTTAGTCTTAAGTAGCTTAAAGTTTAAATGAAGATAATCTCAAATTAGTCAACACTTCCATCGCGATGCGCCTTCAGGCCTTCGCGGGAGTAGATTGGTTATTAGTTATTAGTTATTGAGTGAAAACTCTCTGGCTAGCTACTTAGTAATTAGTAATTGAGTCAAGTGCGTAGAGACATTTTTGTAATTAAGTAAAAACCCTCTCGTTAGATACTTCGTACTTCGTACTTCGTAATTCGTACTTCGTAATTTCCTTCCACTATTTTAACCCCAACCATTCCTTTGCTGTATCTCTCAATACCTGAATGCGAGTTGCTTCGTCCAGGTCTTTCATTTCTTCCAGAAATTTACCATGTTCCAGATCGCCTAAGGGGAAAGGGAAATCGCTGCCCAAAGCTATGCGGTCCGCACCAAATAATTTCAGGTTGTATTTAAACGCCTCTTCGTCGTGTACAAGTGAGTCGATGTAAAAGCGTTTCACATATTCGCGCGGATCCTGCACATCGTGTACATTGCACAAATCGGGGCGCACCTGGTAACCATGCGATACGCGACCCAGCGTATGCGGGAAACATCCTCCCCCGTGTGCAAACAGGATGCGTAATTTTGGAAAACGATCAAAAATTCCACCGAAGATCATGCTGCAAATAGCTCTTGAAGTTTCAGCAGGCATACCCACAAGCCAGGGTAACCAGTATTTTTTCATGTGCTCCTGCCCCATCATATCCCAGGGATGCACGAAAATGCACAGATCAAGTTGTTCGAGTGCTTCATACAACGGATAAAATTGTTCGTCATCCAGGTTTCGGTTAAGTATATGAGTTGCTATTTCAACTCCGGGCAAATTCAGTTCAATCTTGCAACGTTTTGCTTCCAGTATGGCCAACGGAATATCCTGCATGGGTAAGGTACCGAGGCCAACAAAACGTTCCGGATATTTACGCTGGATGCCTGCCAGATGATCGTTGATAAAACGACTCCAGTTATACGTATGCTCAGGCTGCGCCCAATAATAAAACAATACCGGTACTGTAGACAAGGCCATCATTTGTACACCGTGTTGATCCATATGCCGGATGATGGCTTCCGGATCCCAACACAAATCATCGATTGCGCGAAAAAATGAACCATCGGCTTTCATCATATTCGCTTTACCCGGACCGGTATGATCGAGGTAAATGAACTCATCACCGTACCCATATTGCTCCTTCAGGTTGGGCATATGCTCCGGAAGAATATGTGCGTGAACGTCGATTTTTATCATAAGAAATTACAGGTATGAAAACCTTGAGTCAAGACGTTTGAAAGTTACAGTTACACGTCTTAAATAAAACGGGGATCAGCTTCCATTACATGCCCGCAGCTTTTGCAGGTACGCAGGTCTTCTGAACCGTAATAATGACGAAAGTGCGGAAGAAAGTCCTTCTCAATATCGTGCAATTCGAAATAGGATTCGTGCAGTTTGGTATTGCATTTATCGCAGAACCACAAAAGCCCATCGGTAAATCCCTTGCCTTCACGTACACGTTCAATAACCAGTCCGATTGAACCTTCTGTACGTCCCGGAGAATGCGGAATCTTGGCCGGATGCAGGTACATATCACCGGGACCTAATTTAATATCGCGCGGTTTTCCATCTTCCTGAATCCGTACATTGATCTCTCCTTCGAGCTGATAAAACAATTCTTCCGTCTCGTTGTAGTGATAATCTTTACGTGCATTCGGACCACCAACAATCATCACAATATAATCCGTTCCTTCCGGATACAGATTCTTGTTGGCAACCGGTGGCTTAAGCAGATGACGGTTTTCGTCTATCCATTTCTTCAGGTTAAATGGTCCGGGTATCATACGATGTATAGTTTATTGTGAGCAATTTAGTGATTTTTTGGGAATGCGGTAGTGTCATGAAAAAGCCGACTCATTGAAACAGCATCATAGTCCCATGCACGGGAACTGTTTCAGCGAATCGGCTTTTCTCTCCAAAGTTGAATCTTATTCCACCTGGAGCTTTTGCACCAATCGGGTGCTTTGTCCGGTAAGGGAGATAAAATACACTCCCTGTTTTAAACCGGCAGTATTGAAATCAAAAGTGTATTCGCCTCGTTTCACTTCAATTTGAGGAAGTTCAATAACTACTTTTCCGGCAATGTCTACCAAAACCAGATTGAGTTGATCGGGGACGGATACAAAAACTGTGGCCGTTGTATAATCAGCGGCCGGATTAGGGAAAACCTGTAACTTTAAGTCATTCTCGGCAGCCAGGTGATTTTTGGCCGGAGTTGCCGGAAATTGAATCGAATTTTCCGGATTGTTGGTTTCATCCGGATTGGTTTGTTGTGCTCTTCCTGGAAATGAAAAACAAACCAGTGCCACAAGAAGAAGGATCTTCTGAATGTGCTGTATGTTGATGAGCCGTAACATGACTTTTCGTTGAATCGGTTTGTTCGAAATGCTGATTCAAATGTGCTGAAGAATCCCAAATTAAACCAGAACCTAAATCATGCACGGGCAAAACTTTTATCATCGGATTTTGGAAATTATTTCTATACCTTGAGAAAACCGGAATAATCAAATATGGCCATTAGGTTTGATACACCATTCCTTTTGAATTATTGATTTTGCACCAATGGATTTCATCAACCTAACGAATAAATTAACGATGGAAAGTTTATTGCTTCAATGAATTTACCTTTTGCGGTTAGACAATTCACATTTTCCCGTGTACAATCCACGCCTCTATTCCAGCGTTATTCGCTTCAAATGGCTTACTTCGCATACTGTAAAATTTCATCAAACCGGAAACAACCATGAGTTCATTTAAAGTTATAGGAGGCCAACCGCTTAAAGGGGAACTTATTCCCCAGGGCGCAAAAAACGAAGCGCTTCAAATCATCTCCGGTGTATTGCTTACGGATGAGAAAGTTACCATCTCGAATATTCCGGCCATCCGTGATGTGATCAAACTGATTGAACTGATCGGTAATCTGGGAGTTAAGGTAGAACGCATCAGTGATGATACATACACGTTTGAAGCAAAAGAAGTAAATCTGGAATTTTTACGGAGTGAGGATTTTAAATCCAAGGGTGCTGCTTTACGCGGATCCATCATGATCATCGGACCCTTGCTGGCCCGATTTGGTAAAGCCTATATTCCGGAACCCGGAGGCGATAAAATCGGTCGCCGGCCAGTAGATACCCATCTTCGTGGATTCGAACATTTGGGTGCCAAATTTGAACATTTGCGCGAAGAGCGTTTTTACAAAATCAACGGCGAACATCTCAAAGGCACCTATATGATGCTGGATGAAGCTTCGGTAACAGGTACAGCCAATATTCTGATGGCAGCCAGTTTGGCCAAAGGCACCACACAGATTTACAATGCCGCTTCTGAACCGTATGTGCAACAGCTCTGTAAAATGATCAACCGCATGGGCGGGAAAATTTCAGGAATAGGTTCCAATTTGTTAACGATTGAAGGGGTTGAAAGACTTGGAGGTTGTGAGCATCGTATGTTGCCCGATATGATCGAGATCGGCTCCTTTATTGGTCTGGCAGCCACCACCCAATCCGAAATTACCATCAAGAATTGCTCCATTCCGGATCTGGGAGTTATACCGGGTGTCTTCCGAAAAATGGGAATTGAACTGGAGTTCAGAGGCGATGATATTTATATCCCGGCTCAAAAATCGTTCAAAATTCAATCGCTCATAGATGGGTCTATGTTGACTATCAAAGACGGAATCTGGCCTGCTTTTACACCCGATCTGATTTCGATTGCATTGGTTACCGCAACACAAGCCAAAGGCAGTGTACTCATTCACCAATGGATGTTTGAGAGCCGTTTGTTTTTTGTCGACAACCTGATTGATATGGGAGCGAAAATCATTTTGTGTGATCCGCATCGTGCCGTGGTAATTGGTTCCGACCGCGAGATCAAACTGCGTGGCATTACCATGAGTTCGCCCGATATTCGTGCAGGGGTAGCCATGCTCATCGCAGCTTTGGCGGCCAACGGAACCAGTACGATCAACAATATTGAACAAATCGACCGGGGATATCAATTCATCGATAAACGGTTGACCGCCATCGGTGCACAAATAGAACGAATAGATTAAAAACGCCTTTAGAACTGTATACTTGTACCGTGTCCTTATTGCTTTTCATACAACTGTTTCTTCATATTTTTCAAACAGTTCCGGAGCATCCCGGCGTGGAAGATCCATTGCCATCCTGCATCCTGTATCGCACAAATGCCGAACCGGTTTATACCGATTCGCTCAAAGGAAATATTCTGGTGCTTGATTTCTGGGCCAGCTGGAATGCTCCTTCACGTAAGCACAATATGCAATTGATCAAGATGCATGAAAAGTACAGGCAATACAATTTTCGGCGTAAAAAGCAGGTTCTCTTCCTGAGTGTTTCCATGGATACACAACCCGAGCTGTGGCTGATTGCGCGCGCCAAAGATGATTTGCATTGGCCTTATAATTTTTGTGATTTTAAAGGATGGGAATCCCCGCTGGCTACCCAACTCAATTTGTACCGGATTCCGGCCAACTTTGTAGTAGATGAGACCGGTAAGATTGTAGGCAAGGATTTGTGGGGAACTCGCCTTGATTCCCTGTTGCAATCGCTGCAGGGCGATGTGCCAAATTGACACGCAAACCTATCGTGGCAATTGGTTTGTCTGATAAGGATAAACTACCTTTGCAACCCAATTGAATTATTCCCGATGAACGAAGAAAAAAATACCAAAACGCACACTGAGCCAGTGGTTAGCGACGAAGCGAAAGATGTACCGGCTGAATCTCCGAATGAAATAAAGTCACGCATTGAGTCAGACCTGAACGAAATGCAGGAAAAAGAGGCAGAAAAAGACTGGTCGGTTGAATTCAAGCAAATTGAAGATAAATATTTACGCTTATACGCTGATTTTGAGAATTTCAGGAGAAGAACCACTGCCGAACGCATCGAATTATTCAAGACTGCTAACCAGGAGGTCCTGGCTTCGCTGATTCCTGTACTGGACGACTTTGATCGTGCTTTAAAATCAATGGAAACTCTGGAAGGTGAAAATGCCATCCGCGAAGGAATAACATTGGTTCAAAGCAAGCTTTTCAATATCCTGCAATCGAAAGGACTTAAACCGATGAATTGCCAGGGGCAGGCCTTTGATCCGGATTTTCATGAAGCCATCACCAAAATTCCAGCACCTACAGAAGACCTGAAAGACAAAGTGGTGGATGAAGTAGAAAAAGGATATTTCCTGGGTGAAAAGGTTCTCCGGTTTGCTAAAGTTGTAGTGGGAGAATAAGCATGGCTAAAAGAGATTATTACGAAATACTGGGAGTTAACCGGAACGCAAGTGCGGATGAGTTGAAAAAAGCGTACCGCCAGATGGCCATTAAATTCCATCCCGACAAAAACCCGGGCAATAAGGAAGCGGAAGATAAATTTAAAGAAGCGGCTGAGGCTTACGAAGTATTGAGCGATCAGCAAAAACGCACCAATTACGACCGCTTTGGTCATCAGGGTGCGCAAAGTTTTGGTGGCGGAGGTGGCGGACACCATATGAACATGGATGATATCTTCAGCCAGTTTGGAGATATTTTTGGCGATGGCAGTCCGTTCGAATCTTTTTTTGGAGGACAGGGCAACGGTGGTCGCGGACAACGCCGCGGTGGCGGGATCCGCGGAAACAATGTGCGTGTTAAAGTAAAACTAACCCTGCAGGAAATTGCCACCGGAGTTGAGAAAAAATTAAAATTCCATCGCCAGGTGCTGGCTGAAGGCTTATCGTTTAAAACCTGTGCCACTTGTGCCGGGAGCGGACATGTACGCCGGGTTACCCAAACATTTCTGGGACAAATGGCCACTACACAGGCTTGCCCGAATTGCCACGGGACTGGTAAAAATATTGATAAAAAACCGGCCGGTGTGGGCGCCGACGGATTGATCAGCAAAGAAGAAATTGTATCGGTTCAAATACCAGCAGGTGTTGCCAATGGCATGCAGCTAAGCATGAGCGGCAAAGGAAATGCGGGACCGCATGGTGGTCCGGCCGGCGACTTAATTATTCTGATCGAAGAAGTAGAAGATCCGGTATTAAAACGCGAAGGGATCAATGTAGTGTACGATTTGTACCTCAATTTTGCCGATGCGGCGTTGGGTACCAGCATTGAAGTACCAACGGTAGACGGAAAAGTAAAAGTAAAAATTGATGCCGGCACGCATGCAGGAAAAATCCTGCGTTTGCGTCATAAAGGAATTCCCGATTTGAACAGTCACCACCGGGGCGATCAATTGGTACATGTTAATATCTGGACTCCTCAAAAATACAGTGCAGAAGAACAAACCATTTTGGAAAACCTGCGCAAATCTGAGAATTTCAAACCCCACCCGGGCAAACACGAAAAGAGTTTCTTCGACCGAATGCGGGAGTATTTTCAGTAGTCACCTGACCAGAGTTTCTAAATCGTTGTTTCTTTAATACCTTTGAGGTGTTGCTTGAAACAATATTTTTGGTCTCGTAGTTCAATGGATAGAATAGAAGTTTCCTAAACTTTTGATAGCAGTTCGATTCTGCTCGAGACTACAGTGAAGCAGAGAAGGCCGAAACGAATATTTCGGCTTTTTTATGCTTCACCCGGCCTTCACGCTTCACTGTTGTCGGGAAGCGTGACGAGCGGAGCGAGTCTCTGCTTCCCGGCTATTCTCCAACTAATAATACTGTCTTATCATTTAAATAATTCGCTGCTTAACGATATGTTGAAGCAGAGAAGGCCGAAATGAAAGTTTCGGCTTTTTTATGCTTCTACCGGCCTTCACGCTTCACTGTTGTCCGGAATCAAGTGAAGTTTGCTATTGAATCAGGAGCACGATTTGATCTGTTTTGAATTGACTTGCGGCGCTTTGCAACTTTTCACTCGCTTTCCGTGTCTAAAGGCTAACTCAATGGCAACAATCCCCACATAGTGTATACTGTCTTATATTGTCCTGCGCATACAACACCCCAATGACCCTGATCCGCACCCTGTGCCTTTTTATTATACTGCTCATCAGCAGCTACGGGTCTTATGCTCAAAACGAATACACAACCTGGTATTTTGGCAAAGGTCTTGGGCTTGATTTCCGGTCCGGTATGGCAAACCCGTTAAACGCACCGGCGCATGCCAGCTCCAGGTATATCACCTCTTCATCGGTAATCTCCGATAAAAATACCGGGCAGCTGCTTTTTTATACTAATGGTACAAGTGTATTCAACCGCTACCATCAGGAAATGCCTAACGGGAATCTTGGAACTCAGTATTTTCAGAACATCCTGATTGTTCCTGACCCCGGAGATACCATGCTGTATTTTGTCTTCTATACGCAAAACAATGCCCTTTCCTATTCGAAGGTCGACATGCGTTTGAGTGGAGCATCTGGTGCCGTCACACAAAAAAATATTCCGTTGTTTGCTCCAGTCGATAACCGCTTTGCTGTTGTGAAACAATTATACAACGGCGGCTATTGGCTCATCACCCATCTTCCAAATTCAAATAACTTTCAATCCTACCGGATTACGAAAGAAGGTATTCAGCCTACTCCTGTTCTTTCTACAACCTCCGAAACAGTACACTGGCCGGTAAGCCAAACTTTCTATAACGAGATCGTCACATCGGTTTCGGGAGAACAGTTCGTGGTGATGAATAACGATGCTTCGAGTCCGAACGGAAAGTATATCCTTTTGTTCGACTTTGATAAAAAATGTGGTACCGTATCCCTGAAGAAAACCATAACATCCCATTTTTTTGTTTATGATGTCGCACTGGATGTTTCCGCAAAATTTCTCTACGTGATCGTTTCATGGGGAGGAGGAAACAGGAATATCATCCAGCATGATTTATCAAAACCGGGCGATGTCGATGGATTGTCTGGTCCACCACTAATTCAGGGTAATGAACCCATGAGTCGTATGAAACTTGCTCCCGACAACAGTATTTATGTGACCAAACAAGAGTTGATCGGTAATGGATATTCCCCATCCCGGTACATTGACGTGATACTTAAACCATCAGTGGAGGGTCCCGGATGTATATACCGCGAAAAGTTCTTCAACCTCAGTCCGGGAAATCAATGCTTCAATGATCCATGCTATCTTACCGATCGCTTTCCTAATATGATTATGGATCGAACCAAGACGCAACCAAGGCTTTTTGAAGAACCTCAGTTATCCGTCTCCAACTTTTGTCAGGGTGAAACAACTGCTTTCAACATGACACCCGTCGACTTATATGCCGATTCGATGCACTGGGATTTTGGTGACAGCACTTCTGCCTCTTCTCCTTCCGCAAACCATGTGTATCAAAAAACGGGTACCTATGATGCCACATTCAACTGGTATCTATGTGGACAACGGTATACCCTTCACCGGGAGGTAAAAATCGGCAGCGTTCCGGCAGCATTCCTTGGAGAAGACAGCACTGTTTGCTATGGACATGAGGTATCACTTTCTCCTCCGTTAATGGCTGAATCTTACCTTTGGTCAACTGGAGATACTACCTTCTCGGTGAGAATCTCCTCACCGGGTAGCTATGCGGTAGAGGTAAGAAATGGAAACTGCACTGCAACAGATACCGTCACGATAGATTTTTACGACCGGTTGTGGACCAAACTGGGAGAGGAGTATTTCATCTGCGACAGAGATCAGGAATTGGTACGGCTAGATGCTGGTCCCGGCTATACCCAATACAAATGGACCCCAACAGGAGACACTGCACAATGGATCATTGTGGGTGATCTGGGAAACTATTTTGTTGTAGTCAAAGATTTCAGGGGCTGTGACGGAAACGATGGAACGATTGTTAAACGGATTTGTCCGGTAGAGCTATTCTTCCCTACAGCCTTTACTCCAAATGGCGATGGAATCAATGATACTTATCTACCTGTTGGAAACAGTGTGGTTTCATTCTCCATGAACATATACAACCGTTGGGGACAAAGCGTTTTCAGATCCGATGATCTGAGTCATGGATGGAACGGTAAATCAGAAGACTTACATGCACCGGATGGTGTGTATGTTTACACCGCTTATTATACAGGATATATCAATAAAATATTGCGACGTTTTGGGGTGACCGGTGAGTTTACTTTGATTCGCTGATCTTTATCCTTTCAATTGACAATAAATCGTTAAGTCGGTTAATATCCATCATAAGGTTAGATTTTTCGCGCGTTTCCGCTACAAGAATGAGTGTGAGTGTGAACGAGAGTTCGCATTGTCTGCTCAATACCCTCAATAGTTGATAAAAGTTCCCTGTCCGACTGTGTCATTCAGTTGTGGAATCTGCCAGGAGCTTATTTAAACCTCATTGACCCTGTTTTCCGGGAAGATCTTTCACTTTAAAAAGATGTTTATGGATGCTTTTGCAGCAATTAGAATTCACTCCGATTTTGGTTAAAAGTGTGAATCATGTAATTCCAATTGGTAACTATATAACCGCTTAAAACAGGAAGTTGCCACCTTTGATAGATTATAATTCGTGCATTCACAATGACAATTATGACACCATGAAGGAATCAAAATCTGAATCAGGAAATATTTAATTAACCAAAAGGAAAGTGAATGAGAACTTAGAATTCCTGCGTTCAACATAAAACAACTATTTGCATGACAAGTCTGATAAGAAATAGCACAGAAATGAAAGATGAACAAGACAATGGGTTTTTCAGCAGACTGAAAAATCTGGGAGTCCGTTTAATCCAAGATCGCCTTGAAAAGGCAAAGCATGTAATTTATATGGGAATAGTTACGAGATTGATTCCGGTATTTTCTTTCCTTGTGATTGTTGTGGTATTTATATTCATGTTATTCTTTTTAAGCATTGTTGCAGCACTCTATTTTTCCGAATTGTTTCAAAGCATGCTGTTAGGATTTGGATCTGTTACCTTGCTTTACATGGCTTTGTTTTTGATTCTTATTCTTTTCCGCAAAAAGTTACTGGATAAATATATTCTAACAATTATGAATATACCTGCCCTGGATGAAGAAATCGTGAATTGAGAAGCATGAGAATCAAATTCAGTTTTCAATGGATGATGCTATAAACATTCCAAATTACGCTATCAAACGATTTGATTGGAAGAGAAGGTTAAGGAAATGAGAAAAGTTATAAGAACATCCGGGAAAATTTTGGCATGGGTTATTGGCTCATTCTTTGCGCTCCTTCTTGTTTCAATCTTCCTGATTCGTTTACCAGCCATTCAAAATTTTATCACGGCAAAGGCCATATTGCTTATTTCTTCCAAAACACATACACGGGTTGCTATTAAAAGTTTGTATGTCGGATTTCCAAAGTCGCTGATTATTGAAGGACTTTTTGCAGAAGATTTAAACCACGACACTTTGATTTCCCTTGGTAAACTGGAATTGGATGTAAATATGTTTGGACTTTTTAGCAACAAGATTGAAGTAAACTCATTAACCGTTTCCGATTTGAATGCTAACATCATTCGTACACTACCCGACTCAGTTTTTAATTTTAGTTTTCTGATAGAGGCATTCTCAGCGAACAAGATAGAAGAGAAGCCTAAACAACAAAATGATGCTGCCTGGACGCTGGATATTGAAGATGTGGAATTAACAAATATTCATGCAAATTATCTGGATGCAGTAAGTGGACTGGATATGAAGTACGATATTGGCCAGTTTAAGCTAAGTCTGGAAGAGATTAACCTTGATCATTTAAATTTTGAAGGTGATGAATTATTTGTTTCCAATACGAGGATAAAAATTAGTTTAAGTAAAGCATCAGAAGAATCAATTGATACCGCTGTTATGCTACTTCCCGGTGTTGCGCTAAAAAAACTTGAAATAGAAAATACGGAATTTGATTTCATTGATAGAGTCAGTGGTTTGAAACTCTATGTACATGCCGGAAGTTTGCTGTTAAAACCTGAACAGATTGATTTGAACAAACAACTGATCAAAGTGCATTCTGTGAATGTGAAGGAAACATCAGCAACAATTGCTATCCGCAAAAGTGAGGAACTGCCCTCGTCTAAAACCAATGTGCTTCCAACACGTGGTTGGCAGATTGAGGCCGATCTATTTTCACTTCAAACAGTAAACCTGACATTTGATGTTGATAATACTCCAAAACAGCCATACGGCATGGATTATAACCATCTTGGTTTGTTAAACATAAATCTTGAGTTAATGCATGCTTTCTATAACACAGATACTATTTCGGTACTGGTTAATCAGCTTTCTTTAACTGAGAAATCAGGACTCAACCTGAAGAAACTAAGTGCATTTATAGAATACGGTGCACATCAGGTTTCCATTAAAAAACTATTATTAGTTACTGCTCATAGCGATTTAAACACCAGTCTTTCTGCGAGTTTTCCATCAGTCAAATCTTTAAGCAATGAAATTGGAGAATTAGAGTTAGCAACAAATTTTACGAATTGCAAAATAGGAGTATACGACATCCTGATTTTTGCACCAATGTTTCGCAATCAGGAACCTTTTAAAGGGAATAAGGGAAATTATATTGTTTTGAATGGTCACATAAATGGAAAGGTAAAAGACCTGCATGCTGAAAATATAATTATCAGCACTGGAAAAAAAACGGTCATCAAGCTATCAGCTAATATTCATGGTTTACCGGATATAAAAAATACTTTCTATGATGTAAATTTAAACACATTGTTAATTGACAAATCCGATGCGGCCAAATGGACAAACCTTACAGCATTGCCTGTAAATATACCTGGCACAACGCTTATGTATGGCAATTTCAAAGGAAGAATTTCTGATTTTAAATCGGACATGTCTGTCAAAACAAGTGAAGGTAATTTGAATCTTGTTGCTTCCATTCATCAGACCAGAGAAGATACTTTTTACAATATCTTGCTGACCACCACTACATTAAACCTTGGCTATATTCTACGACAAAAAGATATGCTTGGACCAATGAGTATGAAAACAACACTGGTGGGAAGAAATTTTACCCCGGAGAATTTACATGCGAGTCTGATAACTGAAATCAAAGTATTTGAGATCAAAGGATATAAATACACAAACATTGCGTTTACTGCAGATGCTACCCGCGGCAAATTTGCTGCAGCATTACTTGTGAGCGATACAAATATCCATTTGAACATGCAGGCTACTGCAAACAGGTTGGAACGCGAAGAAAATATTAAAATGGATCTTGAGTTAGATGGCGCTTATCTGCAATTGTTAAAATTAAGTCCACACGATGTTCGGATGAGAGGTAAAATGAATGTTCGTCTTACGGGTAAAGAACTAGCAGATTTTAAAGGGCGCATTACCATGTTTGATGTAATGGTTGTTCAGCAGGAGAAAAAATACCGCCTTGATTCTTTTTTGGTAATTGGAATAAATGATACAAAACAAACAACTTATAAAGATAGAAATAGCCTGGTGAATGTAGATTATGCGGGCAATCTGAAATTTAATCGCCTTACTGAGAATCTTTCTAACCATTTCAAGTATTTTATTAATGCCAAACAGGATACGGGTGTCATAGCAAAAAAAGACACATCGTTACTGGATTTAAAATTAGCTGTTTACATCAAATCTGATCCATTCTGGAAGGAAACACTATTACCCAAATTGAAACAATTTAAGGGGGCAGATATGCAGGGAGATTTTAGCAATGAACGGCAAGAGTTAAACCTTGATCTTAACATTCCGGTATTGGAATACAATGGAAGTAGTTTATTTGAACTCAAGGCGGATATCCACTCTAACATGAATGCATTGAACTACCAGGTTTCCATGGCTTCCAGTAAAAGCGGACCAGTCAATCTGGCTCACACTACCTTCACCGGTAAATTACAGAGGAACAAGTTCGGATTTGCATTGCAGATTGTTCAAAGAGACAGTGGCAGCAGATTTTTTATTGCAGGGAATTTATTTCAGGAAGAACAGAAATACATACTTCATCTGGACGACAACCTTGTTTTTAATAACCACAAGTGGACGTTATCCAGAGAACACAATATTGTTTTTGAAAACAATGGCATATATGTAAAGGAATTTGTCTTAAGTGACCACACACAATCCATAAGAATATCATCCAAAGGTCCGGATGAAAAGTCACCGCTTCTGGTGCGGTTTAAGGAATTCGAACTCGGTTCATTATCTCAAATTGTTGAGAAGGATACTGCCATTGTTCGTGGCTTATTGAACGGTACACTCGAAATAAGAAATCTTCAAAAGTATGTTGCTTTCGTTTCAGATTTGCATTTAACCAGACTTGCGTATATGACTGTTCCAATTGGAGATGTTCACCTTGAAGCAGATAACCTTACTGCTAGTACGTACACAATTAATCTTGAATTAAGCGGAAAGGATAATAAAGCCAATATTCGGGGAACCTATATCTCTTCCAAAAACCAACAACTGCATTTTATTGCCGATATCCGAAAGATAAGTATGCAAACTATCGAAAGTTTTTCAAAAGGCCAATTACGAAAAAGTTCGGGTTACTTAACAGGTAAGATCGATATTTCAGGAACAGGAACAAACCCGATCTTGAATGGTGAGATTTTATTTAAAGACGTTTCTACAAATGTGGCGTATGTAAATAATCGTTTTACATTAACAGATGAGAAATTAAAATTTGACCAAGAGGGAATTTATTTTAATTCTTTTACGATAAGGGATACAATGGGACAGACTGCCAAACTGGATGGGGCTGTTCATACATCTGATTTTTCCAAAATGAAATTTGACCTCAGGGTAACAACGAATAAGTTTACTGTCTTAAATACCAACATTCGCGACAATGCTTTGTACTTTGGGAGGATAATTTTAAGCAGTAAAATTAGGGTCAAAGGAAATGATCTGTTACCCCAAATTGACATGGATGCCACATTGCTCTCAGGCAGTAAAATTACTGTGATAATTCCTTCGGGCCAATTGAACACAAACAGAGGTGAAGGAGTTATAACTTTTATGGATCACGATTCAGGATTCAACCTTTTAAGGCGATTAGACAGTATGCAAGTTGTTTCTGGATTGAAAGGAATTGAATTAAATGCCAACATAGAAGTGAATCGAAATTCAACATTCAAAGTGATTGTCGATAGGGTTTCAGGTGATTCACTTGTTGTAAAAGGCGATGGCATTTTAAGCTTTTCGCTGGACCAAAGCGGTAAACAAAGTCTTACCGGAAATTATGTCCTGAGTGATGGAAGTTACAACGCTACTTTTCAGAAAGTTGTCAAACGTGATTTTAAAATTAAACCGGGAAGTACCATCACCTGGAATGGTAGTCCGATGGATGCCAACATAGATATTAAAGCCATTTACCGTACCAAAGCATCACCGGCAGATCTTCTTGCAAATGAGCTTGCAGGTTCAGCAACTTCCGAACGAAGCGCATACCGAAAACTCCTCACATTTGATGTAGGGATGATGATGACAGGTCCATTGATGCGTCCTGAAATCAGTTTTGACATTTCAATGATTGATAAAGAAAAAAATGCTTTCGGAGGAGTGGTTTACTCAAAAATAAGTTCTCTCAATGGCGATCCTGCTGAACTAAATAAGCAAGTTTTTGCATTGATTGTGATGAATAAATTTATTGCTTCTGGTGCAGCAGTAAACACCGGTGAAGAAAGTGCAGTTAATAGCGTTGTCAGGAACAGTGTAAACCAGGCACTCGGTGATCAGCTAAATCAACTTTCCGGAAAGTATGTGAAAGGTGTGGAATTAAATTTTGATTTACAAACCAATGAGCAGTATACGGATGCAAGTGTGCAACAAAACACAGCTGTGAAAGTTGGATTGAAAAAAGAGTTTTTGAATAACAGAATGAGTGTACAGGTTGGAAGCAATGTGAATGTTGAGGACAATGGCGCCACTAATACTAATGCAAGTAACCTCACGGGTGATGTAATTGTGGAATACAAATTAACGGAGGATGGACATTTCCGTTTTAAGGCATTCAGAGAAAATCAATACGAAGGAATCATTGACGGTATGCTTTACAAAACAGGTGTGGGACTCATTTATTCCAAGGAATACGATACGCTTGGAGAATTATTTAGAAAAACTAAAACCAAGTCTTTAAATGAGGAGACAAATTAAATTGAAAGTTACAGTTACAAATGTGCTGCTTGTATTATGCATCTTACTTTCAAGTTGCACAGGATTTAAGTATGTTCCGAAAGGTGAAACTTTGTATGGTGGTGCAAAACTCACGGTAATTTCTACTCATAAAGTAAAGGATCAAAAAGAGGCTATATCTGAGGCTAAAGATATCATCGTTCCAAAACCAAATTTTAAATTTCTTGGGTCACGCCCTTTTCTGTGGATTTACGGAATTACCAGCAACAATAAAGAAACAGGGGTTAAACATTGGATTAGAAAAAAAATGGGCGAGCCTCCAGTATTAATGAGTTTAATAGATCCGATTCTGGTATCCAATGCAATAGATTCAAAATTATTTAATATGGGATTTTTTACTTCTTACTGTACCGCTGAGATGGTTGAAAATAAGAATATAAAAACTACATCCATACTCTATAAACTGGTTTTGTTTGAACCCTATTTATATAGTGAAATTTACTTCCCCATGGAATCGGATACCCTGAAAAGACATATTTCAATGACGCAATCTAAATCCATGTTAAAAAGGGGAAGTCGTTATGATTTGGACGTATTAATGAAGGAACGAATTCGAATAGATGAACAATTGAAGGAAGAGGGTTTTTATTATTTTAACCGGGATCAACTTGTTTTCAAACTGGATACTTCATTGCGAAACAACCAGGTGAGATTATATATTGGCATTAAACAGGATATACCTGCTAAATCAAAATTGATTTACCGGATTGCAGATGTTCATGTTTACCCGGACTATAAAGTTGGAAAAGATTCACTCGGTCCAAAAGCTGATTACATTGATTCGGTATTTTATTACAATGAAACAGGCTACATCAGACCGGAGCCGGTATTGCGTGCTGTGTTTCTAAAAAACAACCACATTTACAACAGGAAGGAACATAATTTAACACTCAATCACTTAAACGGAATCGGTGTTTTCAAGTTTGTTAATGTTCGTATTACTGATAAGGATTCAAGTTCCGGCAACTGGCTTAGCACTAAGATAATGCTCATTCCATTGCCACAGAAATCAATAAGTGTGGAGATGCAGGGTGTGTCAAAATCAAATAATTTTATTGGACCGTCTCTTTCTTTTAGTCAAAGGAATCGCAATGCATTTAAAGGGGCTGAACTTCTAATTTACAACTTACGCACTTCTATTGAAACGCAATTCAATGGAATCTATAAAGGGCAGTACACGTTTGAAATTAATCCCCGCATTGAGTTATACGTCCCAAGGTTTATGATTCCATTCAACCTGAAGTTGCAGAATAACTATGTACCGCGTACAAAGTATATAATAGAATACAACTATCTCAGCAGGGTAGGATATTTTGATATGAACGCATTCAAGTTTACTTATGGATATAAATGGAAACAGAATGTTGCAATTGATCACGATTTGAGTTTGGTGACTGTAAATTATTATAATATTTCCAACACTTCTCTCTTATTTGACAACCTAATCAGTGATAATATAATTTTGAAACGAAGATTTGAAGAGCAGTTTATCGCAGGTATTGCATATTCATACTTTTACAATGAGCAACTGTTAAAATTAAAAGCGAATCAGTTTTATTTCAATACAAATGTAGAACTGGCAGGTAACAGCTTATCGCTTTATAAGAAAGTTGTATCCGGATCAACAGCAGATGCCGATAATCCTTTGAGAGTATTCGGAATTAAATTCGCGCAATTTGTGAGATTGGATGTAGACATACGCGACTATATTCACCTGAGTGAGAAGACTATGATCGTTACACGAGTAATTGGCGGATGGGGATTACCTTATGGCAACTCGAATTCAATGCCATTTATCAAACAATTTTTTTCAGGTGGAGCTTATAGTGTAAGGGGATTTCGGGCATATTCAATAGGTCCGGGTTCGTATGCACCACCCGATACCTTAAAGAATATTCTTTTCTTACAACAAGGCGGCGAAATCAGATTGGAATGGAATATTGAATACCGTTTCCCAATTGTTTCAGTTTTTAAAGGGGCGTTGTTCGCAGACTTTGGAAATGTTTGGATTAATAATAAGCAACTTGAATTACCCGGAGCAGAGTTTAACGGCACTCGCTTTGTAAATGAAATTGCCGTTGGTTTAGGTGCAGGAATTCGCATGGATTTAAACTTTTTTGTACTTAGGCTGGATATGGGAATTCCCGTCCGTAAACCCGGATTGCCGGAAGGTGAACGCTGGGTTCTTGCACAGACCAATTTCTCTAAAATTATTTTCAATATTGCGTTCGGGTATCCGTTTTGATGGTGAAGTTATGGCTACCAATAACTCGTACGATTCTTTCTTTTCAGATGGATTAAAGCCGTTGGGATCAATTTTCAGAAGTTTATTGAGTTCTATTGCTGTAGTTATTTCTTTGATTGATTTCCAACCCCAAACGGATGGCTTTATTGCAAAAAAACTCTTCCATGTCATTGGATTTATGATCAGCGGATTTTTCTATTGATTGTGGATGTACAATCAAAATGAAAAGAAATATCAGATTTATATGAAAGTGAAGGATGAGGAATAAAAGATTCTAAGTTATTGATCTCAGTTAATTACCCGACTTTGTCATTCGGCGAGAATTATTAGCGTAACTACCGAGGCAGAAAGAGAAACAGAAGGATTAATAGAAAGACACTCTTTCACTTTCTGTTTCTCTTTCTGAATCCTAAGCCTATCTTTCTTTTTGAAAAACCTGGCGAGTAACAAAAGTTTCTACGTTAAACAGACCGGGTAAATAAGTATATTTGACTCACTTCATATGGAAAATGATATAGAGACTTTTGATGTAAAAAAGTTTGAGCAAAAATTAGCCAAACAAAACTCTTATTGGAAAAGTTGGGAAACGAAGAGAACGAACAAGTGGAAATACGCATTTGTGCATGGATCCTTGTTTTCTGTACCTATTGCTGTAGTTATTTCTTTGATTGATTTCCAACCCCAATCAGAAGGTTTTTTATCAAAAATGCTTTTCTATGTCATTGGTTTTATGACCAGCGGATTTTTCTATGGATTGTGGATGTACAATCAAAATGAAAAGAAATATCAGATTTATTTGAGTGAGAAGGATGAGGAATAGAAGTTTCCTAAATATTTGATACATGGTCCCTGCCCGACTCGGTTATTTAGATGAGGATTCTGGGCGAGACTACAGTGAAGCAGAGAAGGCCGAAACGAAAGTTACAGCCTTTTTTGTGTCTCTACCGGCCTTCACGCTTCACTGTTGTCGGGAAGCGTTAGTATATATAGAGTATTTGATTACTACTGGTATTTTAAATATCTTAGAATCCGATCATGAAACTCATTAAGCAAAAAAATTAAGTCGTTGAGTTATCGTTTTATTATCACGTTGCTTCTTTTACTCGGGATCGTTCATTCCCAAGCTCAGGAAATACCCGTTATGAAACCGAGGCATTTGTTTTACGGCGTTCGCGGAATAACGGGTATCAAAAACTATTGGGTAAGCGAAGGCAAGGGCAACACCTTAAGTCCTTTGATTTGGGGAGTTGGAGTTCAGGCTGAGTATCGTTTCCTGACAAAGTATTCTATCCTGCTTGAACTTAGATACACCGGTGAAAGTGTTACAGATATTCGCTTTATATACCAAGACAAACTATATGTTGCCGAACACCTGCATGAAAGCTATATTCAACTTCCTCTTTTTTTAACCAAAGATGTTTTGTGGAAAGGGAAACCGCTATTCACTTTACAAGGAGGTATAGCTTTAACACGCAATACCTATTATCAGTATAATACGGTCATTTCAGCTTCATCGACTATTTCACACGAAATGTACTTTACATATCTGATCAGTCTTTATCGGTATCACAAGCTAAAAAGGAATTCAACTTTGCTTTTTTGGGGACCTGAGTTTGAAGGAAATCCTTTTTATAGTTTCGAGCATCCATACTGGTCAAGAGCAGTAATTTCCAGTCAATCATCCTCTTTCCTAGGCAATTTCCATGTTAAAAATTTCGCTCTTTTTGTTTCACTCGGAATAAAATTCTAATGATCTTATTTTGAAATTCAATTTATTTCGAACAATAATATTTAAGCATTCTTCCTCCACAAAAAATAAAACGTACTCCCCTCGCCTGCGATTGATTCTACGGTGATTTGACCGCCCTGCTCCTCTACCAGCATTTTCGTTACATTGAGCCCTATTCCTGCTTTGCTATCACGATTTGAATCGCCTGACCCTGTTTCAAACAATTTAAATACCCGCTGTTGGTCTTCCTTCGCAATTCCGGGTCCGTTATCTTTTACATAGAATTTGTAAAACTCTCCGTCATCCAAGCACCCGATATGGATTTCACCCGTTTTTTTATCGCTGTATTTTATGGCATTGCTCATCAGGTTTTGAAATACCTGCTGCAATTTGATTTTTGTAGTTTGCAATACCGGCAACGGATTATCGATTCTGATATGAATATGTGGCGGTGGAAATAACAAGCTCGCGATTTGGTTCACAATTTCATTTGTGTCAACCTCTTCCTGCGTTATGTCTGCATTGTGCTTACGGCTGTAATCCAAAATAGAATCTATCATACCCAACAAATGCATGGATGCACTCATCATCATACCCGTGGATTCCTTCAATTCTTCCGACGCTTCCACATTTTCGTTTTCCTGTATGATGCTGAGCAGCCCTACCATGCCGCAAATAGGCGATTTCAGATCGTGAGCTACCGTAAACATAAAACGCTCCAGCTGTTTGTTCAGCAGATTTTTCTCTGCAATGGTATTCTTCAGGTTAAGCTGGTAAAAATACAATTGTTCAAAAACATTCACTTTCGCCTTTGTCACCTGAATATCCAGGGGTTTTTGTAAATAATCAACCGCGCCCTGCTTATACCCTTCCAGAATATATTGTTCTTCTTTGTTGATCGCTGTTACAAAAATGATGGAGATATCCTTGGTCTTGTTATTTGATTTGAGCAATTCTGCCACTTCAAATCCATCCATTTCGGGCATTTGAACATCCAGCATAATGAGTCCGATATCTTCGTTTTTCAGGGCAATTTTTAAGGCCTCGTTTCCTGAATGCGCTTTGAGCAAAATGCGATTCTCTGCTTCCAGTATTTCCTGGAGCACCATCAGATTCTCTTCTCTGTCATCTACCAATAAGATGGTGAATTTTTGGATATCAATATTCTTGGTTTCTTTCATGGTATTCGCTTAGAACTATAGGGTTAACAGTGTTTGAACAATTTCTTCAGGACTTAATTTTTCAGGATGATTCTCTTGCCGTAGGGCTGCCAATGGCATGGTTGGATACGTGGCACTTTGCGGATCCTGTACGAATCCTCTGCCTCCATTTTGTAGGATCCGGTTTAAGCCTGCTGCGCCGTCCTGGTTGGCACCGCTCAACAGGATTCCCAATGCTCCCCGTTTGTACACCTGTGCTGCGCTGTTGAACGTAACATCGATGGATGGCCGGCTATAATGAACCGGCTCTGAATAATCCATGCAAAAAGTATGATTCACTTCAAACAACAAATGATAATTCTGAGGTGCCAGATAAATAACTCCGGGCATCACCGGTTCCTTATCTTCTGGTTCCCTTATTTGTTTTTCAGAAGTAAAAATACCGTGCAGGTTGCTTTGTGTGTTTTTCATCCGGTGAATGATGACCACTACAGGTATCATGAAACTTAACGGCAAACTATTGATAATGCTTACCAGGGGCGGAATACATCCCGATGAACCTCCGATTACAATCATATCAATGGTCTGTTTTGTCATAGCACTTTAAGCCTGAATATTTTTTCGCTTTTGTTCACCTTTTCAAAAGCATCCTCACAATCCGTAAACAGCAACGATTCTTTAGATCCTAATGCCAGGAAACCCAGCGGAGACAAACTTTGCCGGAAAAGGTGAACCACTCGATTTTGTAAGCTCTGCTTAAAATAGATCATCACATTCCGGCAACAGATCAATTGAAATTCATTAAACACATAATCGTTCACCAGATCGTGCTGGGAAAAGAGTATATTTTTTCTTAATGATCGCTTTAAGATTGCATTATCATATCGGGCTGTATAGTAGTCGGAAAAATCAGCTTTCCCTCCTGCCTTTATATAGTTGGATGTATATTCTTTCATGTGGCTAACCGGGATGATCCCTTTGATGGCTGTTTCTATATTAGCCATATTCAAATCGGTGGCATAAATTTTTGTTCGTTCCAGCAATCCGGCCTCATGCAGCATAATGGCCATGGAAAATGCTTCCTCTCCGGATGAACAACCGGCAATCCAGATTTTTATAATCGGGTATGTGCTTAATACCGGTAACACTTGTGCCTGAAGTGCGTTGTAAAATGCGGGGTCACGAAACATCTCTGTAACATTAACCGTAAGCGATTGCAGCATCCAGAAGAAAAAGGGCTTTTCGTTGGTAATATGGAATACAAAATCTTCAACCGGAACTTTAGAAAGTTGACTGAAACGTAGGATCCTGCGCGTTAAGGAAGCTTCGGCATATTCTCCAAAATCATACCCGTAATGTGTTTTGATGCACCGTGTAATAGCGGATAACTCTTCAGCCGTAAGTTCTTCTTTCATGTTACGATTGTGCTAACCAAACACGCATTAACGAAATGAGTTTATTCTGATCAACCGGTTTGGTTATATAATCCGAAGCTCCTGATTCAATGGCTTTCTCCCGATCACCTACCATAGCCTTTGCTGTTAACGCGATAATCGGCAAATCGTTTCTCATCACTTTACGGATATGTCTCATGGCTTCATACCCATCCATTTCAGGCATCATGATATCCATTAATACAAGATCGATTTTAAGGGGTTCGTTTAAAAGGTCAATGGCCACCTGACCATTTTCTGCAGCAACCACTTTCATTCCTTCTTCTTCCAACAAGGCTGTCAATGCAAATACATTCCGCATATCGTCATCTGCAACCAGAATTCTTTTTCCCTGAAGCGACCGGTCATAGCTTTTGTTGTACTTTTCAGGAACCTCCAGGCGCACTGGATTATTCACCCGATGTAAAAACAACTCTAATTCATCAAAGAGTCTTCCCTTTGTTTGATCCGATTTCCGGATCATGCTGTTGGCATATTTCTTCAATTGACTCTCTTCCTTAGATGATATATCTCCTACCAGACAAACGATAAAATAAGTTCCATCCGGAGATGCTTTTTTTAAGTTCTTAACCGTTTCAATGCCCTCTTTGATTTTCGCGCCGATATCAATCACAATACAATCATTACCGACTTTGTGAATCGCTTCAATGGCTTTTTCTGTCGTTTCCACCACATCGGTAATGATTTCCTTGTGCCTTTCAGCAACCAGCGTTTCAAACATGGTTCTCAACTCTGAATCTTTGGGCGACAAGATCAGAACACTCTTGTAATGTTCGTGGATATAGTTTTCAATACTGGAAAAGGTAAGCTCCAGTTCGTTGCCCAGTAGTGGTTTGTTGATAAACCCTTCTACCTGCCAGTTTCCAAATCCATCTTTGTCTTCAGAGGTTATCACATGTACCGGAATGGCTTTTAATTGATCATCTGCCTTCAGCAAGCGAAGAATATTTTTTCCATGAATTACCGGCAATCCGAGGTCCAGAATTATGGCTGATGGTTTGTATTTTCTGGCATACAGCAATCCTTCATCTCCACTCAATGCCACTATGGTTTTGTATCCTTTTTCTTTGGCCAGTTCATTGACCATGCGCGCAAAAACCACATCGTCATCAATGATCAGGATCGACTTTACACCAGCTTGCAATTCGGCGCGACTATCGATCACCTGGTCTTGCTCGCTGACATTTGAAAGGTCAACCTGCAATTCGGGTTCAACTTCAGGTTTCGTGCTATGTGTTGGTAGTTCTGTGGCTTTACCTTCCAGCGGCAGATGAACGATAAAATTACTTCCTTTACCCGGTTCACTGATCACTTCCATTCTTCCACCCATCCTGTAAACAAGTTCTTTGCAAATCGACAAACCCAGGCCGGTACCTCCAAATCTCCTGCTGGTAGATCCATCCGCCTGTTGAAAAGCTTCAAAAATAATTTTCTGCTTATCAGCCGGAATCCCGATACCGGAATCCTTTACTGAAATCGACATTGATTCGTTGTTGGCAGAAAACGAAAGTGTGATTTGCCCATCTTTGGGAGTGAACTTGAAAGCATTGGATAAGAGGTTTTTCAACACTTGCCCGATGCGCACTTTATCAGTTACAAATGCAGGAGGGAGAGATGCGGGCACCTGCATATTGAAGTGGATTCCTTTTTCCTGAGCAATGACATTAAACAATTGTTCCAAATCGAGAATCAATTCGCGAACGGTAACCTTCCCGAATTGAAATTCAATTTTTCCCGCTTCGATTTTGGAGAGGTCTAAAATGTCGTTTATCAAATCCAACAGATCCGAACCTGATTTATGAATGATGCTGGCATATTCGATTTGCTTGGGCTGGAGGTTGCCTGCTTTGTTTTCTTTCAACAAATTGGCCAGGATCAAAACACTGTTCAAAGGCGTTCTCAACTCGTGCGACATATTGGCCAGGAATTCTGATTTATATTTATTGGCCGATTCGAGTTCATTGGCGCGGAGTTCTAACACTTTACCTGAAGCCTCCAACGATTCCGTTTTTTCTTCCAATTCCACATTCAAATGCCTCAGCTCTTCTTCCTGGGTTCTTAACTCTTCTTCTGTGGCTCTTAAAATCTCAGCCTGCTGTGTAAGCTCCTCGTTGATTTGCCGTAACTCCTCTTGCTGACTTTCCAATTCATCCCGTTGCGCGCTGATTTCTTTTAATAGCGCTCCTTGTCGCATATTGGCATAAGCCATGGAGTTTTCGCTGTGAAAATTTTGTACCGACATAAATCCAATGCACAACCCGCTCACGATAAAGACTACACCCGTTATGCTTATACTCAATATTTTTTGAGCTGCAACCGGAACAGGCATAAGCGCTCCTGTTTCCGAAAAGATAAAGAAGAAATAAAGGATTACCGGAAGAATCAGACTCCATGCAATGTATTTCCAGTCTTTAATTTCAAAAAGCAACCAGGGCATACAGGCGATGCTGAAAAAAACATAATGTATAGATGTTTCCTTCCCTAAAAAAAAGGAATACAATAAGACAATTCCATTCACCATCCCTACAAACCATAGTCGTGCTAAGAGATACCACCCCTTGCGGTTCAACTGAAAACTTATAAGAAAAAGCAGGGGAACAATCAGGGTGATATAACTCAATACCTGAAGTCCGGAAAAATAAAATACGAACACATAACAAAATGCAATCCCGGATACAGAGGCAACCAGTTGATTGGTGAGCCGGATGCGTTTGGCCAGAAAACTACTCTCGTCACCCTGAATTCCTATTTTTGCTATGATGTCCCAGATAGATTTCATGTTTTGGCTATAGACTTGGTTTAAACAAATGTACGTAACGGGGTGAAAGATCGCAATCTGCCCTTCAGTAACTGAGCAAAGCGCTCATGCATTTAATCGATATATTATCAGTCTGCCCTCATCCTCTCCCTCATCCTCATCCTCTCCCTCTCCCACTTCCACTCTTTCACTTTTTCCTGTTCAAATAATATCTATACCCCAACTGAAAGGAAGTGTAATCGTAATTAATTCCATAATTAATGCGATTGCGATCTGTAAAATCACGACCTCGAATGAGATACGCCATTCCAAACTGGAATTCTATTGCCGACGAATTTCCTGTCTGAAAATAAAAGGAAGGGGTAAATGTATACCGCCAATATTCATTTAAATTGCTGCTTCCGGAACTATAATTATATTTTTCCCATACTTTACCAACTGTATGGCTCCATACAAAACCAATTCTCCGGTCAAACAGGGGCCTTAGTTTCCGGCTCGTAATTGCCAACATATAAACATCTGTTGAAGAGGAAAGGTTCTTATTAAAATAATCACTCGTTTTGATCAATCCGCCGTTAATTCCCATTGAAAAACGATTGGTAAACATATAACTAAGCTCGGGACGAAAAAGAAATACGAGTCGGTTTGAATTGAAGTTTGCAGTTGCACTTCCAACCATATAAACCATTCCATTGGCTCCCATGCACCAGCCTTTCGCTTTGGGTTGCGCAACACATTCAAGCATTGAAAGTAGCAATACCATAAAACTTACCTGCTTAATGAAAACCTGAGCATGTGTCATACTATACCGGATAAAGTAGATTAAGCAAATGTAACTATTTGAGGAACTGATAGTGGTTCATCCTGCCCGACCCGTTCATATCTTGCTGTAAAACTCAATCCCTTGCTGATTATTGTTAGAATTAAATATACCTTTACGCTAGCAAATAATACCGATATGAAATCTTTAGTAGTTTTTTTGCTTTTACCATCCATGGTATTCGCCCAACGGGAAGGGGCTTTCAAAGAAGACTTATTGTATGTGTATGTGGGGTTTATTACCATTTGCCTGTTACTTGCCTACGGAGGTAAAATGATAAAATGGATAAGCCATAAATTTACCCACTTGCATGAATAAGAACTTACGTTTCATTTTATACTGCCTGGCTTCTCTTGCAGTGGCACAGATCAAAGCACAACCGCAGTTTTCTGTTCCAACAACACTAAAAGATCTCACTTACACAAACCTTTCGAAACACGCATTTTATAAAGCAGGAAACGGCATCTTAGACAGCAGCCGTCAATACAAATTTGACAGTCTGGAAATGCGCTGGAAATGGTTTGGGACAAAATTAATCTATGCATATGATTCAGATGCCAACAAGACCATCGTACATTCACAAAATTGGAACGATACTTCATCGGGAGGACAAAGCCGGCTTCTGTTTACATACGATAACAACCGTAATATACTTTCTGAAACCACTCAACATTGGATAGCAGGCATTTGGGAAAATTACTCACAGCATGTTTATGCGTACAATTCAAACAACGATATTACACAGGATTATTTTCACCTTTGGAATTCGCCCGATTGGGAGGAAAGATCACGTGCTGTGTATGCGTATAATGACAGCTTCAATATCATTACCATTGTATATGAAACGAAGGATTCGGGTATATGGGAGCGAATTACATTGGATTCATTTGTGTATGACTCTTCCCATCAACTGATACAGCAATTCGATCTGCGTTGGTACGAGAACAAGTTAATCAGCGGTGAACATTTTTATTACACCTACGATTCGCTTAAAAGAGGGGTTGTTCGTCTGATTCAACGTTTAGACGGTATTTTATGGGAGAACAGCGTACAGTGGCTCTATACATACGACTCCGGCAATATGAATATTACTGAGATAAGACAAAATTGGAAAGACAATGCCTGGGAAAACATAAACCAGATTCAATACATCTTAAATGTTAACCAAAAAATAACCCAGGAAGTTAAACAGCTTTGGGATGGTGTAAACTGGGTAAACAAATCCCGGCGAAAAATCCTGTACAATGGGCTTCAACAAAAAACCATGGATTATTTGTCGACCTGGTACGACAATAAATGGAACAGCGATGAAGAAAAAACGTATGAATACGATAACAACGGAAATGAAATCCATTATCTGAAAAAAGTATGGGATTCCAATAAACTAACCTGGTACAAATATGCTACTGAAGATAAAATCTTCGATTCGGGAAATAATTTATTGTCGCATCAAACCTGGGTTAATTCCAGTCCCAATGCTCCTGTATTCAAGACTTTGTATTACTACCGCGGCTTTCCATCGGGCATGGATGATGTTGCAAAACAAGGAAATACTTTTATGCTTTATCCAAATCCTACCCGCGATTGGCTCAATATTTCAACCGGGACCTACGGCGAAAATATTCAGGTAAAATTATTCAGTATGATAGGTCAGCTTATTCTGGAAAGAGAAATTAAGTATAACAATGCTTATATGCTTAACCTTTCCGATGTACAGCCTGGTTTATATATGATTGAGGTAAGACAAAGTAAATTACTCCAAAACGGAAAGTTTATACGTGAGTAACGGGTAACTATTAATTCTCAAGTATTAAACAGAAGTGCAACTTTATTCCCACACTGCTTTAAAAAAGTCATTCACCTTCTTTGCGGCCTTCACATATTCCATCAACGTATCTGCAAGTTCATCGCTGGTAATGAGGTTTGCTTTGAGTGATGCCTGAAAATAGAATTGCTTGTTGGCAATCAGCGGTTCTTTAGCTACGAGTTCCTGAATCTCGGCAGGCAGTCGTTTGTTTTGTTCTCCTTTCAGCGTACCAAATTTAGATTTGAAAGCCGAATCGGAATATGCCTTGGCAAATGCCTTCAGGTTGTCGCCAATATGATTCCGGATCTCAAGCAATTTGTCATCCTCTACCATATACACTCCACCGAAAACACCAATTCCCTCCGGCCCCAACTGAAAATAAAAACCCGGATACGACTTATCTTTCTTGCCAAACCGCGAAATATTGGCAGCAACATAAGTATTATACGGAGTCTTGTCTTTCGAAAAACGGATATCCTTGTTGATGCGCATGATAGCATCCGCCGGTTTGATCTGCACTTCCGGATCCAGTTTCTGTATGCGCCTGATCATCTCCTCCACAAAATCTGAGAAAGGTTTTTTTACTTCTTTTTCATAAGTCTTGCGGTTTTCGTTGAACCAGACAGTGGTATTGTTTTTCGACAGTTCTTTGAAGAACTTCATAAATGCAGGGGTGAAGTATGGCATGGGGGTGGTTAATTGTTATTGGTTATTGGTTATTCGTTATTCGTTATTAAGTAAGAGTTCTCTGGTTAGCTACTTTGTACTTCGTAATTAGTAATTCGTAATTGGTTAATGGTTATTGGTTATTGGGTTTTTAAGTGGAAGTTCTCTGGTTAGCTACTTTGTACTTCGCAATTAGTAATTCGTAATTGGTTATTGGTTAATGGTTATTGGGTTATTCGTTATTAAGTGGGAGTTCTCTGGTTAGCTACTTTGTACTTCGTAATTTGTAATTCGTAATTGGTTAATAGTTATTGGTTATTGGGTTATATGTTATTAAGTGGGGATTCTCTGGTTAGCTACTTTGTACTTCGTAATTCGTAATTGGTTATTGGTTATTGGTTATTCGTAATTAAGTAAGAGCTCTCGGGTTAGCTACTTTGTACTTCGTAATTAGTAATTCGTAATTGGTAATCAAAGTTCAATTTTTTTTCTTCGCTACCAAATCAATTTTTAAGGCATGGGATGAATCCTAAAATCTGTTAAAGTTTTCTTTATGGAATAGGCATGATGCTAATATTTTACTACAACCTTCAAGCCTCACAAAAAATCAATTTTCACTAACTGTTCCTTTAAAATACATTTCCACCACCCTGTGTGAACACAAACCATTAAGGTAACAATCGCTTAAAACTAAATAGATGTTGATACGAGATCTTTGCTGCCGAATATGGAACAAACCTCACGCAAACTTTTCATCAAAGGTGCCCTGACATTGGGTTTAGGAGAGTTATTATCAATGTCAAAAACCGGAGCAACACCATCCTTATTTAAATCATCTGCAGCTGTGCCGGGACCTGCCCGGGTTTTACGTGTGGCCCATCTCACCGATATACATATGATGCCCGACAAAACTGCCCGCAATGGTTTTGCAGAAGCGCTAAAGCAAGTTAATTCCCTGAAAGATAAACCTGATTTCATGATCAACGGAGGCGATTCGATCATGAATGCAGTTACCTTAACCAAGTCGGAAGTCAGGAAACAGTGGAGTTCCTTTAAAGAAATAATGAAACTTGAAAATGAAATTCCTGTTAAGAGTTGCATCGGGAATCATGATTTATTTGGGTGGGCCATACCCGGAATCAATAAGCAGGACAGCAAAACCTGGGCTGCAGACGAAATGGAGATGCCATCGCGTTATTATTCCTTCATACAAAATGGATGGAAATTTATTGTTCTGGATAGCATTCATTCCCGTAAAAGCATTCCCGGATATTTCGGAAAACTCGATGAATTGCAATTCAACTGGCTCCATCAGGAACTGCAATCCACTCCTTCAGGTATTCATGTTTGCATTGTTTCGCATATTCCCATTCTGGCTGTTTGTACCTTTTTTGATAAGAGTTATATCAATCAAAATCACTGGTCGGTTCCCGATAATACCTTGCACGCGGATGCCGACCGGTTACGGGATCTGTTTTACCGTAATGGGAATGTTAAGTGTTGCCTGAGTGGTCATATTCACCTCATTGATCATGTGAATTACCTGGGATCAGATTATTACTGCAATGGCGCTGTATCAGGAGCCTGGTGGAAAGGCGATCACAAGCAATTTTCACCCTCCTTTATCATCATGAATTTCTTTGCCGATGGCAGCACAACGCGCGAAGTGCATCATTACAACTGGAAAGTTTCGGTCTGAAATGATCACTCCAACGAAATCCTTTCGTCCCGTGCTTCATATGGCAGAAACAAAAAAACCAATCGCATCATTTCACTGGTTTCATTCATCCCCGATTCGAATAAAATATCCCTTGGAGGTTGAAACGGGTTTTCAGGATTAGCGGTGGAATTATCGTATACTGCTTCAGCGTGCAGCAAAGAACCTGCAGGAATCTTAAGCATGGTTTTGAACCGGTAAAATTCCTGCCAATTGTGATCCCATTCCGGAATATCAATTAAACGGATTGTATCACCCTGCGGAGTCAAAGCATATGCCTTAAACGAGATTCCCAGCTGGTGCATATGCGGATTGATATTCAACAATGAAATATCCTGATGAAACCTGACATTGATTTGTGCTTTAAATGAAGAAGTCCCGGCTGGAATTTTCCAGATGGTGTCGGCATGTGGCCTTGCTGGCTTAAATGCAGCGAAACCCATTTTTCTACTTGGTCGCACCGGAGCAAAGTAAATACGCAAAGAGGAAGAATCCATTTGATCGATAGGTGTTGGCGCATAATGCAAATTCCGGATGAGTAATACACCTTTCTTCGGCAGGTAAAATCCAATTTCGGGAGGATAATGTTGTAGGGAAGTGCCCGGTAACCAACCCCCATGATAATGTTCCACCGGCATTTCTCCCCGTTTCCCGACGAGTTGAAGATATCGGTAGTCATGTGCATCATCAACCCGGTTCAGGGTATCTGCATCGTATTCAAAATAATCCGGACCTTGTTTTATATCCACGTCGGGAGCTACTTCCAAAATCTGATAGCTGGCATGGTGCACCACCGACCTGTTGCCGGGAATGAATTCAATTGCACTAACAAATGTGTCGCGTTCGATCTGATAAGGGATTTTATAACATATATATGTATTGCTATTGTTACCTCTCACTTTATATGCTTTTTTCATGGATAAGATCAAATCCGGTTGTGTATTTACCCTGACTCCGTTTAAAGCATCCATGGCAGTCGGTTTTATCGTATTTCCTGGTTTTGCGCCGGTATCTATCCATGCAAGAATATTCATTTTCTCTTCCGGACTGAGAGCTTTGTTGTTCGCAAATTCGCGGTAATGATTGTTTGCTTTCCAGGGTGGCATTATCGACTGATCTATAACATATCGGATGATTGATTTTCGTTTGACTAAATCGGAATACTGTTCGAGGCTGAACGGAGCACTTCCCTGGTGGTTGTGACAGATCACACACTTTTTCTGAATAATTGGATATACATCCGCATAGGTTAGCGCTTGCGCACTGAGTGTTTCCATTCCAAGCAGAAACAATATTACCCAGAGCATTAATTTCAATACGTCCCTCCTATGTTTCTGTTATTCCATTCTACCGGATTCTCAAATTCCGGCAAACGATCCGGAATATGGCCCATATGGGAGGTATCGGATAGCGATTGCATAAACGCCACCAGGTCGCCAATCTCGCGGTTGGTTAAATGCAACGAATCACCGGGTAAGGTTTGATTGGGAACCACCAGTCCAAGGCCTGAACCTCCTCCGCGATTGTAAAATTCCACAACATCCTTCAAACTGCGGTATGCACCATTGTGCATGTATGGCGCGGTCAATGCACTATTGCGCAGCGTAGGTGTTTTAAAAGAATGACGAAAAATTTCTGACGCTTCTTTCAACTTTGCATTCATCCTGCCAGGATCCTTATCCAATATGAGGGTTGTTGTATATGGATTTTCAGGAACTCCTAAAACTTCACTTTCACTTTCTGAATACAAAGGAGGAACTGTACCACTAAAATTCGGAGCGAAATGACAGGTCGCACATGCAGCTTTACCCATGAATAAATTGAAACCTCTTTTTGCTGCAGCATTGAGATGGGTTGATTCCCCGCGCACAAAATTGTCAAATGGTGACTGAAAGCTCCGAAGTGAGCTGACAAAAGCCGAAATAGCCCATGCTACTGTTCTTTGTTGTATGGGATTGGCTTCCTGCGGAAATGCTGCTTTAAACAAATCCATGTATGCTTTACTCCCGGATAAACGCTGCATGATTTCGAGAAAGGATGTATTGAATTCCTTTTCGCTTACCACGACATGTTCTATCTGGTCAGAAAGTGCATCAGCTCTCAGGTCGTGAAAGAATCTTTCGCTGTAAATGCAATTCATCAAAGTGGGTGCATTGCGATCCACAAAACCGGAAGAACCGGTAGCTTTGCTTTTTGGCAACCCATCGGAAAATGCTTTTTCCGGTTGATGACAACTTGCACAACTCCGTGATTGATCGGCCGACAGAACCGGATCAAAAAACAAATATTGTCCCAGGCGGATGAGACCGGGCGTAAGCGCATTGTTTGGAATACTGCTGTAGAAAGATGGATTCAGCAATTGCTCCGAAAACAAATTATCCGCATCCAGATTGAGCGCAAATTGAATGCCGGGTGTTGATTCATAGATGGATTCGACACCCAAACTTTTTTGCAATTGACCCAATTGTTTAAATAAAGGGTTGATCACTGTCATTAAAAACCGAAGATGATCCAACCGATCGATTTCATCCGTTGCATTCAACTGACGTATTCCCAGATCGTACAAATTTACCAACAATTGCATCTGCAGGTTTATCTCCGGATGATCCGGTTGTGCATAAGCCATGGTGGTTAATTTCAATTGACCTAAGACTACTTTCGCATCGGCCAGTGATCGATCAGAAGCAGGAAGTTCAAATGCACTTAATCCTAAAGTAAACAATCGAATTAATTCCATGCGCATGGCTTCAAAAACAATACGGTCATTCAGTCTGGAAGTATGCACATAAGCGTTTGCTGCCTGCTTCAATTCCTGCGCAGTCTTCCTCAATGCGTGAATATCCGGTTTTCCGGAATAAAGAATCTCATCCAAAACCTGTAACCCACCCGGCTCAATCACCATCAGTGTCGGAGCAACTTTATCCAGATGCGGCAATGGTGGTCCGTTGATCCATTCTTTCACATAAAGCGGATCGGTATATTCCCAGATATAAGATACTTTTTTATACGCATCGCGCAATTTCCCGTAGTGCTCCTTACATATTGCAGGATTCCATTCTTCCTGCTGTATGAGCATGCAGAATCGTTCGAGAGCCTTATTGAAAACTTCCAAATCGTGTTGGTAGTTGTCGGCAATCTTTTGTGCCGATTTAGTTGTATCGTCTATTACCGCTGAAGAAAGCGATATCATAATGATACATGCAAGAAACAGGTATCGGATATTTTTTACTGAATTAAACCTTTGTTTCATTTCCTTTCACTTTAAACACCGCTGTGAATCAAAAAACCCGGAACCCCTAAGGGTTCCAGGCTACACTATACAATCAAAACGAAATTACTCTACAACCACTTTTATCTTCTCTCCCTCGCTGTTTAGCAGCAAATAGGTTCCTGAAGAATAATGGCTCATGTCAATTTTTTGCGTGTTTCTGAACACGTTCAATCTTTTACCGTTCAAGTCATAAACAGCTACATCGGTAACTTTATTTAAGTTCAATTCGTGCGATACCGGATTCGGATAAACACTAAAATTTGAAGTGTTTTGAGGCTGCATAACATCTTCCAACGCGGTGGCCATTCCATCCCAACCACTAATAGCATAGGTCATTGAGTTATTAAAAGGAAAGGTATTACCGGCATTGGGATGCTGCGAATTAACCAGCATGGTTTTAGAATCGAGAAATACTCCGCCCGTTGTTTCAGCACCCGGAGAGCAAGCGGTAATGCGGATCAAATTATTGAATGTTGGGTTGGGGATACTCATATCCAGCAAATACGTTTCACATACAACCTGATTACCTGCCTGATATTCGGCCGGCATGCGGTTCCAGGTTCTACCATTCAAATCTTCCTGAATCACCATGTATGTTTTGTTGCCGATGTATCCAAAGTTTAATCCATCGGGATTGGAAAGGTGAATGGCAGGATAAGCAGCTACATTTTGTGATGCTGATCCGGAATGCAATGGTCCTCCTTCAATATACGAATTAACCATACCGGTTGCAGGATCCAGTTCAATAACCCGGCCATAATAATCTTTAAATGCACCGTTTCTTACTGAATCAGAAGCAGCAGCATCGGAACCCGGGAACGCTGAACCGTTCACCGCCTGATACCTGTTTTTGTATGCTGTGATCAAATGTGGAGCTATGGTTCCAAATGCAGAAACACCAGACTTAAAGGCGCTACCCGGATTGTCGTTGCCGGTTTCGGTGATATAAATTTTCCCGTTGGTTTTATTCAATGCTCCCCATTCCAGACGTGTAAACATGGTCGCACCACGACGGAAAGCTACAGTGCGCAAATTGAGCAAGGTATCCAGATTATTTTCTATAGCGATCCATTTGGATGGATCAGATGCTTTATGAACGTACAATTGTCCGGAAGTAAAATCGCCGGCATTGCTGGCCACAAACTTTGACAGCAAACCCGGTGTTCCGTCTTCAAACAGATAAACGGTTTTATTGTCTGCCATCAACACTCCGCCTTCATACCCTGCGCGGCCCCAGTTGTACTGTTTGCGGATTGCTTTTCCCTGTTTGGGATCCACTTCAACCATCCAGTTCAGGTTTTGATATTTCTTGATGCTCTTGCCGTTGAATCCCGGAAAACCTGCTGGTGTAGTGGTACCAATAATAAAATCAGTTGTATCCCGAACACCACCGCTGATTGCAGCATTGCTCGATTGCATCCATTCTTCCGCCGTCCAGATGCGTCCGTTATCAGCAGTTATGCCACCGCAATTCATTCCGGTTTCTCCAACTGTATTTGCAAAATCAACATTGAAAAATTTACCTGTCCGATTATCCGACAGCGTTTGTGGTACAACTTCCAATACGTTGCCATTCAGCCGTCTTAATTTGAAACTGGTCATTCCTCCTCCATCTCCCACTTTATCATTCTTCTCCACCATTTCGTGATTAATTACCACCCAACCCAAATCTCCTTGTGCGAGTTTGGCCGGATCGGTTTCTTTGGTAAATCCGATAAAGTCGTGCCATTGTTTGGCCAGTGTTGCACCCGCAGCATTCCCATAGGTAGCTGTTGTTTGTACGGTATCCACACCTCCTACAAATAAGGTCTGAAAAGTTAATGGGGACTTAGGCAACCAAACGGTTTTTGCTGACCATGTCGTATCTATTGAAACCGGAAAAGGAATTTGAGCATGTGCTGCCCTAAGTGAAACAATCGCCAGGGTTGTGAGTAGTACTTTTTTCATTTGTTTAAAATTTTCAACAAAGCAACTCACCCTTCATTAAATCAATATTTATCTGATGTACTCATTAGTTAAAATCATTGTTAATTCAATATCACATAATGCAAATTTTGATATTAACTCGTATCACGTTCACGCTTCAATAAATATTCAATTTTTGAATAAGCATGCAGATATAATGAATAAGCGCAAAAAACGATACCGCATAAATTGCATTATGAAACTATCGGTCTTTATTTTTATTCTCAGTGGTGTAATTACATCCACCATGGCGCAAGACTATATCAAACCCTTACGCTTCGATACCGTACCCTGTAAAATTTTGCAGGAAGACAGCCTTTGGATCTATTACCAAACCAAACCCCAATCTAAGGTTCGCCGATACAAGAAATCCGATGTGGAGCTTTACAGTTACTTTGGTCATTTAACAGTTTTGCAAACAAAACCAACCTCAGCGTACTTACAACCAAAGATTAAAACCAGACCTCACCTCACAGGTAGTGATTCCATTATTGCCGTTGCTGATAAGTTCCACAACCAGGCCAACGCCATGCTAACAGGATCAGTGATACTCGGAACTATAGGATATACCGGAATGACTATTGGTTTATTGGGTGTTTTACTGGAAGGCAGCCTGGCTACTTTTGTGAATAGTACCCTTATTGTTGTTACCTCCTTTATTTTAAATATGTCCGCTGACTCTAAAAAATATAAGGCTAATAAAATGTTGTATCAAAGTAGTCCGGCTCAGACTTCAACTAATCCGATTGGAAAAATCACAGCTGATTCAACTTCCAGATAAGGTATTTATTCATGCATCTGAATGCCATTTCATAAAATGTGCAACCGAGAGTAAATAATTAGGTTGGTCTTATTGTGCTGTTTTCCTTCAAATGAGTGTTCTATTCAAAAATCAAATAGAATCCCGAAATGGTTGAATGTGGGTGTAGATTCCTCCCGGCTAAATTAGCAGTATGAAAACACTAGCCTGTTTAGCATTAATGCTTACAATCGGTATGACCTGCCGGGCGCAGGATTATATCAAACCTCAGCGATTCGATACTATTTCCTGCAAAATTGTTCAAGTGGACGACCTCTGGATTTACTACACCATAAAAGGGCAATCACGTAAATACAAAAAAGCATATGTAGAAGCATATGCCTACCAGAATGTTTGGGAAACCGTAAAACACCCACCTCCGGTAAATCGATGGACCACCCGAAGCAAACTTGTCAAACATGTGTATTCCGAATCGCAAATAGATTCAATGGCGGGATCTTTACTCGAAGAAGCCGGTTGGATAAAAATAGGATCGGGCATACTTAAAATCTTTGGCGCTTTACAATTTACCTCTTCACTTGCAGCGTTCGAACCCGAAAAACGCTTAACCTCATCCCTTGGAGGATTTGTCTTGATCACGATTGCCTGTGTGATGGATATTTCAGCAGCCAACAATCAAATAAAGGCTGGCAAATGGATGAAAAACAAAGGGAAAGAACAGGTTAGCTATCAAGCAGAACAACAGTTGAAGGCTGATTCCATAAGTCGGTAAACAATGTATCAGATTTGTAATAAAAGAATCAGTCCATGGTATAAATGTTCCACAATTAGTTAACTTTGTATGGTTGAAGAATTTCAAAGGATTCGGCAAATCCTGTTTTATAAAAATTATTTTCATGATTTTTTTGATCAACAAAAGAAGGTTGTTCTGGAGAAAATAAATTATGTTCTTTTTGTTGTAACCATCGCAAAACGAATACCGTTGAAGTTCTTTAAACATGTCGAAAATGTTACTGGTCTTTATGAAATCCGTATTGAGTATCATGGGAATATTTACAGGATATTTTGCTGTTTTGATGAAGGACAAGTTGTGGTAGTTTTTCATGGATTTCATAAAAGGTCTCAAAAACTACCAGGTAAGGAAATCGACAAAGCCAAAAAGATTATGACAGCATATTTCGATTCTAAAATTAAACCGACAACATGAAAACCCGGACCAGTAATAAAAAGGCATCAACAACATTTGATGCACATCTTGAAAAAACCTATGGTAAAATCGGGACCGCAAAGCGAACCCAATTTGAAATCAAAGCCAAAGCTTTTGCAATTGGAGAGATTATAAAAGAAGAACGACGCCTTGCATCCATGACGCAGGAGGAACTGGCCGAAAAAACAGGCACAAAAAAAAGTTTCATCTCACGCATTGAAAATGGCCATAGCGATATTCAACTTTCCACCTTATACAAATTAATTGAACTGGGACTGGGTAGAAAAATTTCTTTATTAATCCATTGACCTGTGAAAAGTCATTGTCCGGTATCTGAATAATAATAAACTTTGACTTGGTATGGTTACCTTTAAATCATGAAATTTTTCCTGCTTGCCTGTAGTTTATTCCTGCTTGTGCTTGGCTTGAATGCCCAGCATCTGAAAGAAAATAAGGAGAAGCCCTTTGATCTGAAAAACTATTTCCATTTGATGGATAAAGACCTTACAGAAGTTTTGAAGGAACTCAACATCAGTGCAAGTGATACAGCAGGACTGATGAAACAAATCCAATTCCCTCAGGTTAAACCCTTTGTGGTATATCAGGTACTGCCCTTGCTAGACGGTACCTGGCTGGCGTTTGAAGGAACTAAACTGGCCATCATCGTTCCTCCGAAAAAACCATAGTTGAAATTCTTTCACGGCTTTTCTCCTGTTCTAGATCATACCCCGGTGCCCTGAAATTTGACGCATCTCATGGTGGCATTCCTGTCCGAAACTTCTACCTTAGTTCCACTAAATTCTAAACCTTATGGCAACTTACGATACCGCCCATGTTAAGAATATTGTCTTACTTGGGCATTCCGGCAGTGGTAAAACCTCTTTTGCCGAGTGTGCGGTTTTTGAAGCCGGCCTGATTAACCGGCGCGGAACCGTGGAAGAAAAGAATACCATTGCCGATTATCACGAACTGGAACAGGAAAGAGGAAATTCCATTTTCTCCAAATTGTTGCATACCACGTGGAAAGGTTACAAAATCAATATTATCGACACTCCCGGCTACGACGATTTTGCCGGAGAAGTAATATCGGCGCTCCGTGTAGCCGATACCGGCATCATGGTACTCAACGCTGCCCACGGGGTAGAAGTGGGTACCGAGATTGTCTGGGAATACACGGAAAGTTTCAAAACCCCCATGCTGCTGGCCGTGAACCAGGTGGATCATGAAAAAGCCGACTTCGACAAAACGGTTGAGCAAGCCAAAAGAAGGTTCGGGTCCAGCGTGGTGGTGGTTCAGTATCCGCTCAATCAGGGAACGGGATTCAATGCCATTGTAGACGTTCTGAATATGGTGATGTACCAATTTCCCGATACCGGAGGAAAGCCTCAAAAGCTCCCTATTCCTGATTCGGAAAAAGAACGCGCCGATGCCATGCACAAAGATTTGCTGGAAGCCATTGCAGGAAACGACGAAGGGTTGATGGAAAAATATTTTGAATCGGGAAACCTGAGCGAAGACGAAATGCGCATCGGTTTAAAAAAATCCCTGATCCGCCACGACCTCTTCCCGCTCTTTTGCACTTCAGCAAAAAAAGACATGGGCATCGGACGTATCCTCGGTTTTATAGATAATGTTTGTCCGAGTGCAGCCGAAATGCCGATTCAGGAAACCCTCGACGGAGGCACCTTGCCTTGTGATCCCAAAGGTCCTGCCTGTCTTTTCATTTTCAAAACCATCAACGAGCAGCATCTGGGAGAGATGTCGCTTTTCAAAGTGTACTCGGGAACCATTACTGCCGGTATGGAACTGGTAAACGAAAACAACGGTACCAGCGAAAAGCTGAATCAGCTTTTTTTGCTGGAAGGTAAAAAACGGATTCCGATAGATGAGTTGGTAGCCGGCGATATTGGTGCCACCATCAAATTAAAAAATACGCATACCAACAACTGCCTGCATATAAAAGGAAAAAACATAGCCCTCAAACCCATTGAGTTTGGTGAACCGCATTTGAAAGTAGCCATCGAGTCGACCAAAAAAGGCGATGAAGAAAAACTGGCTCAGGCCATGCATCAGTTGCACGAAGAGGATCCAACCATTCATATTGAAGTGTCGCCCGAACTCCGGCAAACCATTTTGAGTTGCCACGGCGATATGCATCTTTCGGTGATTAAATGGAAACTGGAACATTTGTATAAACTGGAAGTAAATTTTGTGAAACCGCGTATTCCATACCGCGAAACCATTCAAAAACAGGTGAACTCGATGTACCGCCACAAAAAACAAAGCGGAGGTGCCGGTCAGTTTGGTGAGGTGCATATGATTGTTGAACCGTATTACGAAGGCATGCCCGATCCAAGCGGCGTGAGCGTGCGCGGACGGGAAGAATACCCCCTTGAGTGGGGAGGTAAACTGGTGTTTTATAATTGCATTGTTGGCGGAGCAATTGATACCCGTTTTCTTCCTTCCATCATGAAAGGCATCATGGAGAAAATGCATGAAGGTCCGCTTACCGGAAGCTATGTGCGCGATGTACGGGTAAGTATCTTCGATGGAAAAATGCATCCGGTAGATTCAAACGATATCTCCTTTAAAATAGCCGGCATGATGGCGTTTAAAGATGCCTTTCACCGTGCTGATCCCCAATTGATGGAACCGATTTACACGGTGGAAGTTTTGTGTTCCGATGATGTTACCGGTGCCGTAATGGGCGACCTGCAAACTCGTCGCGCCATGATTGAAGGAATGGATACACACGGGCATTACCAGAAAATTATTGCCAAAGTACCCCTGAGCGAAATGCAGGATTACCAGTCTACCTTAAAGAGTATTTCACAGGGTAAGGCCAAGTACAAAATGCAATTCGGGAATTATAGCCCTGTTTCATTCGATATTCAGAAAAAGCTGATTGAAGAATACCAGAAACACGCGAAAGATGATTTGAATTGACCTTTTCAATTTTTCTTCGGTGATGTACAGATAAACTTCTATGTAAAATTATACGTATTGATTGGTTTGCTTTCTTTTTTGGTTTGAAAGAGCTCTATCTTCGCTAAGCTGTTCTATCAAAACGGAACAAATTAACGCCGTATGAAATACCCAAATTATTTCACTTTCATTTCTTACTTTCTACTCAGTTCACTTTTATTCACTGCTGATTTGTCGGCACAAATCATGCAGAAAGATCCTGCGGAAGGGTTCAAACGCATGTTGACTCCTCCAGGAGGGAATCAAACTGTTGAGTCATTACGCTCAGCAGCGATGCAATTTTCATCGACATTACCTGCTGAACATAAGTATGGCAAATCATTTGGAGGAGGTTATACCTATCGCGGTCCGTTTGCCCTGGGTGGCCGAACACGTTCAATTGCTGTGGATATTACCAACGAAAACACCTGGATCGTGGGTTCAGCCACCGGCGGCATCTGGAGAACAACCGATGCCGGTGCCAACTGGAATTTTTGCTACGATACTTCCGCTACTTTATCCATCACCTGGGTGACTCAGGATACGCGTTCAGGAAAAACCAATAACTGGTATGCCGGTACTGGCGAAATGAATGGTGCTGATTTTGAAAAACCGATTTTCTTTTCGGGCAATGGCATTTTAAAATCTACCGACAATGGTTTGCACTGGAATCATCTGAATTCAACTAATACAAGTCCGGGTGGCATTTACAACAGTTGGTCGGCCGTGCATCGGGTGATTCCGAATCCGGTTATCGATTCGCTGGATGTTGTATTCGCCGCCACCTTTGACGGAGTATGGCGTAGCATTGATGGGGGAAAAACTTTTATTCGCCGTCGGGGTGCCGGTGCAACTACAGGAGTATTCAGCTACTGGACCGACGTTGCCGTTACAGCCAACGGCGTAGTGTATGCAGCTTTATCATCGGGAGGAACCAATGCCGGCATATGGCGCTCACCGGATAATGGCAGCAGCTGGGTGAATATCAGTCCGCCATTTTTTACCACCAAAACCGGACGCATTGTGATTGCAACTGTTCCATCCGATACCAATCAATTATACTTTGCTGTTAACTATACAGATTCGCTGGAACATACCGGCATATGGAAATATGTGTATGTAAGTGGCAATGGTAGTGGCACAGGTGGACGATGGGAAAACCGCAGCGGTCAGATTCCTGCAATCAGCGGATACGGAACATACAACAGCTTACAAGGAAATTGCATGCACCTTTCGGTTCATCCATCCGATTCGCAATTGTTGTTTTTAGGTGGCAATAATCTGTATCGGTCAACCGATGGTTTTAGCACCACCGAAAAAACTACCTTGATTGGCGGAGTCGACAGCATAACCGGTAAGGCCATTGCAGCGCATCATAGCAACAATTATCAGGTGCATTTCTTTGCTTCCGATTCTTTAAAGATGCTTTCTGTTCACGACGCTGGTATTTCAATTACGCAAAATGCCCTGGATTCGCAGGTGGTTTGGGAAAGCCGGAACAATACCTACGCAACTACTTCTGTGTATTCCGTAACGATGGACCACAGCAGTACGAGCAGACATTTGCTGTCCGGGGCACGCGAACAGGGAGTTTTATTTACACGCCGTGACAGCACAACCTTACCATGGAATAACCTGATGAAAGGTCATGGTACGCAAACGGTTTTAAATGCCGGTTCAACGGAATGTTACGCAGCAATGTCACATGGAATATTATATAGAATCTTACTCGATTCATTGGGAGATGCCACACAATTTGCGCAACTGACTCCTGAAACAAACGACTCTGCTTTGTTTTTGCCCATGACTCCTTTTGTTGCAGATGCCAATTTATACAGTCGTATATTTACGTTAAAAGGAAATTCCATCTGGAGAAATCAGGATGTAACTACCATTCCCCTGTACTTGCATCCGGATAGTACGCATGCTACCGCACTCAACTGGACCGAACTCACTCAAGCCCGGTTAAACGATACTGCCGGAGTATACACGGCATTGTTCAGTTCCAAATTGCAAAAGAATTTTATTTATGCCGGTACAGATCAGGGTAAACTTTACCGCATCATCAATACCGATAGTGCAGAAACGGTTTACGATATTACCGGAACAAATTTTCCGAAAGCTTATATTCAATGCATTGTTCAACATCCGAAAAATGCAAACCGTTTGTTCGTGGTATTTTCCAATTATGGTGTGCTGAGTATTTTTTATTCGTCGGATGGAGGTTCTACCTGGAACCCGGTTTCGGGCAACCTCGAACAAAACCCGGATGGAAGTGGATTTGGTCCGGCCTGTTTGTGGCTGGCCATAGCCAATATCCGCAACATCGATATTTATTACGTAGGAACAACAACGGGTTTATATGCCACCAAAATATTGGGAGGTACAGCTACCACGTGGACCCGACAGGCGCCCGAATCCATCGGTTATTCCATTGTTACGCATATGGAACATCGGGCGCTCGATGGTATGTTTGCTATAAGTACACTGGGTGCAGGTGTGTATACGGCTTATGTGCAATCGTTGAATGAAAGTGTATCGGAAGAAGATTTGATTCAGGCAAAAATTACAGCCTTCCCCGTGCCGGTAAAAGATTTCCTGCGTTTCGATCCCGAACAGCCTGCATCAACTTACACCATATTCGATTTGCAAGGTCGTACTGTACATAGCGGTACTATGCTGAATAATGCAATAAATACTTCGGCACTAAATCCGGGGATGTATGTGTTACAGTTACAGCAAGCTGATGCGAAACTGGCATTGCGGTTTGTGAAGGAGTAAGTTTGAATGGATTAATCGCGCAATCGGAGTTGCGCTCATCAAAAATTGGCTTTGAACAATTTCACTGCAATGGCAAGCAATACGATTCCGAAAAATTTGCGTAACAGGGATAACCCGGCTTTGCCCAACAATTTTTCGATGAATCCGGTTGATTTGAGCGCAATAAAAATAATGATCAGATTGATAAGAATGCCTGCCATGATATTTTCAAACCGGTAAACGGCTTTGAGGGAAATAATGGTAGTTAAGGTTCCCGAACCGGCTATGATGGGAAAGGCAATGGGAACAATGCTCCCGGCTGAGTCGTTGGGATCGGGACGAAAAATATCGATGCCCAGAATCATTTCGAGGGCAATGATAAAAATAACAATGGAACCTGCCACTGCAAATGAAGCCACATCGATTCCGAACAGGGAAAGCAGTTGTTCTCCTACAAGCAAAAATACAAGCATGAGTAAGGCTGCAGCAAAAGTAGCCCAACCCGCATGTATCTGATCCACCTTTTGCTTGATGCTGATGATCATCGGAATGGCACCGAGTATATCAATTACGGCAAATAAGGTTAAAGAAATAGTTGAAATTTCGGTGAGGGAAAGATTCATCCCTCAAAGATAGAATGCGCCATCGCAATTCAAAGCATTATGGTTTCAGTTGCATTTCCAGGTCAGATCAACATCAACTGTATTGCCGTTGAATGTCTGCTTTAATTTCGATGGATAACCATTCGGTCCATCGGTATAAGCAAATGATGCGGTATATCCATTGGTTGAAATTTGTTCCTTCATTTCGTGGGTAGATCCTCTTCCGGTACGCTCTGTCCATGCCGTCCACGCCTCTATATGGCCTGTGCGGTTCAGGTGATATGTATAGGTTACGGACAACGTACTATCCGTAACATTTCCCTGATTGTCGACGTTAGCAAAATATACAGCGCTTTTATCACCACCTGAATAGGAGTAACACATCCCGAAATAATAAGAGGACGAGCTTGTAGTATCGTAGGTAGTTTTCTGCAGCTCGCGCAATAAATATCCGTTGCCGTTGTAATAATAAAATTTTTCGTAGAGCGAACCACCACTTGCACGATCATCCTCCACCGATTTTTCTATAAACCCATTGCTGTTTAAGGTATGAATAACTATATCCGTAGTGGTTTTACCATTAATATCTACCGAATAACTGGTTTCAGTTATGGTATTTCCCGCATATGTATATTCTGTTCGCTCTCGCTGATCCAACTCCGAATACGATTTGATCAGGCGCTTTTGTGCATCGTACTCAAAATAAATTTGTGCCGGCAAGGACGGTGCTTCCATTTTGCTGATCAAACATGCCGGAGCAGAAAGGGTATAATTAATTCCGATTGTTCCGGTTGAAGGTCCTGTCTCGTCTTTCTCACAACCTTGCAAAATCATCAGACATACGAGCATTGATCCCAGTAAAAAAAGCCTTTTCATATTCTCAATCGTTTTATTTTGATTAAACGCAACAAGTCATTCCCTTATTACATTCAATTGCATTTCCAGGTCAGATCAAAATCAGTTGTATAGCCATCGTATGTTTGCTTCAGTTTATCAGGATAACCATTCGGTCCAACTGTATATGCAAAAGATGCAGTAGATCCATTGGTCGAAATTTGTTCATTCATTTCGTGGGTTGATCCTCTTCCGGTACGTTCCGTCCATTCCGTCCAGGCCTCTATATGACCTATTTGGTTCATATGATATGTGTAGGATACGTTTAACGAACTGTCTGTAACTTCTTTCTGGCTGTTAACCGCCAGAGCATATGACTTTATACGATCTCCACCGGAATAGGAATAACTCATTCCGTGATAAAAAAAAGAATTAGCGGTGGTATCGTAAGTGACTTTCCGGATCTCGCGCATCAGATACCCACTGGTATTGTAATAGTAAAATGTTTCGTTAAGGGAACGTCTCTTTAAACGATTATCCTCTACCGATTTTTCAATGAGTCCGGCCTGGTTCAAGGTATGCACAATCACTTTCATATCCGTAAGAACACCAAAGCTTATTGTATACCGGGTTTCGGTCATGGTGTTTCCCGAATAGGCATACTCCGTGAGCTCATCCTCATCCAAATCGGAATAGGATTTAACCTTTATTAAACGTTTTTGAGAATCATATTCAAAAGTTATCTGCCTCTGTATCGACGGAGTAACCATTTGGTTAATCAGGCACGAAGGTGGAGACAAGGAATAATTTATTCCCGGAGTTCCACCTGTGCCGGTTGAAGGTCCTGTTCCATCCTTCTCACAACTTTGCAAAATCATCAGACTTACGAACACTGACCCCAGGTAAAAAAGCCTTTTCATATTCTTAATCGTTTAAGTTTGATTAAACGCAACTGATCATTCCCTTATTGTATTCAATTGCATTTCCAGGTCAGGTCCAATTCAACAACATTTTGATTGGAGGTTTGTTTCATTTTAGACGGATATCCATTCGAACCATCGGTATATTCAAGTGTGTACGAATACGAGCTGCCTGACTCGCTTTTTAACTCATGTTCTGAACCTCTTCCTTTTCTTTGCGTCCAGGCATTCCAATGCTCTAAATGTCCGGTCCTGTTCGTAAAATAGGTATAGGTTACATCCAGCGTACTGTCTGTAATATCGCCCATGTTGTTAAACTGAAGTCTGTATGATTGCACTCTATCTCCATTGCTGTATGCATAACTTGTACCGGAATAATAAAAAATATTCGTATCAAACGAATGTTTCTCAATTTCCCGAATTAAATACCCTCCTGAATTATATACATAAAAATTCTCATTCAATGAGCCTCCCGTTGAGCGGTCATCATCTGTCGATTTTTCTATAAACCCTGCTCCGTTCAAGGTATGGATAATTGTATTGGTTTCGGGCGTACCATTTTGGAGATACGTATTGGTTTCGGTCATGGTATTACCGGAATAACTAAATTCATTCTTTTCGTCTGCATCAATATCCAAATCTATCCTGATCAGTCGTTTTTGAAAATCGTAATGAAACGTTATATCTCCTTCTCCAACTATGCTCGCCTGACTTAACAAACAGGATGGAGGAGTCATGTTATATAAAATGCCGGTGGTTCCACCAGTATTTCCGCCCGGAGTGGTGGTATCCTTTTCGCATGAAAGAAATGCACTTGCAAACAGCATTGCTAAAAAATATCTCAAGCTTCTGTTCATAGAATGTTTGATTGGTCTTATAAAGGTATGTGCTTCAACCTATAAGTCAAGCCGGAGAAGCAGATTATTCCTTTATTTCGTCCAAATACTGATGCAGGGCAACTTTCCAGTGCTCCATGCGGTTTAACAGATGGGCATCGAGTACATGGTTTTCGAGTACCGAATATTTCGGACGCGGTACCTTAGCCGGAAAATCATCGCTGTTGGCTTTGCTGAGCTCAACAGGTGTTTTGGTATAATCAAAAATTTCGCGTGCAAATTCGTACCAGCTGCAATAGCCGGTTGATGTGGCGTGAATAATGCCTTTTACATTGCTATCCAATAACGCATAAACCTGTTGGGCAATATTGCGCGTATAGGTGGGCGAAACAAATTCGTCGGCTACCACTTTTACACTGCCTCTCTCGCGTGCGAGTTTGAGCATGGTTTGCACAAAATTCAATCCGTTTTTAGCTCTGCACGGATGCGATCCGTATAAACCCGAAACCCGGATCACCATGGCATCCGGATTTGCATTCAGCACATCCTGTTCGCCTTTCCATTTACTGGCTCCGTAAACATTCAAAGGTTTGGGTATATCGGTTTCGAGATAAGGGATGGCTGTATTTCCGTCAAATACATAATCGGTACTGAAATGCATAAAGCGGATTCCGCGTTCGCGGCATTGCGTGGCCATTTCTGCAGGTGCTATTGCATTGATGGCATATGCCGTTTCCGGATTTTGTTCGCACAATTCCACCTGATGGTAGGCTGTAGTATTGATAAGTACATCGGGTTTATGTTCGGTCAGTAATTCATCTAATCGTTTCGCATCGGTCACATCCAGATCGGAATGCGTTAAAGCAATCACCTGATGATCCACTTTTAATGTATCGGCTATATCTGACCCGAGCTGTCCGTTTGCTCCCAGCAACATCACTTTCATAATTCTTTATTTAAACGATTTCAGTAGGTAAAAAATTTCGATTCGTCGCGTTTTGTCCAGTCGTTCAGAGTTTGCGCAATTTTATCCTTATCCGAAAGTTGCGGCTCCTGCACAGGCCATTCAATTCCGATGGCAGGATCGTTCCACAAGATTCCGGATTCGGCTTTGGGATTATACAAACCCGTAACCATGTATTGAATTTCAGCCACATCGCTCAGCACACAAAAACCACGGGCAAATCCGGCCGGTGCCCAAACCTGTTTTTTATTGGCAGCTGAAACAATTTCTCCGTGCCATTTACCAAAGGTAGGTGAGCCAATACGGATATCAACGGCTACCAGAAAAGCTTCTCCGGTTGTTACCCGCATAAGTTTACCCATCGGTGCATCCCATTGAAAATGCAATCCTCGCAATACATTTTTTCCCGAACGCGAATGATTTTCCTGCACATAATGGGTAGGTAATCCCAGTTTTTCAAATTCATCTTCGCGAAAAACTTCCATAAAAAATCCCCGTGCATCTTCAAATACGTCGGGCTGAATCACTTTGAGTCCGTTGAGATGTTCGCCTATTAAATTAATCTTCATATTTTTTTGTGTTATATCTTTTTTGTTGGGCGCGTCCCCTGAAGGTAAGCGCGTGGATTATTTTTCAACTTATTGGTGTTTTCGACGCGCATCCTTCAGGGGTCGGGCTCTTCGTTTCAAGTCCTCGCTGCGCTGCGGGCTTTCCACTTCTATCCCTCGCGCGTACTCCTAAACATCAAACTTCATTTTCAATTTTAAATAATTCTATTCAGAAATCTTGAATGGATTTTTTGGATTCAGCATCCGGCATACTTGATTTAAGTGTAAAATTTATTTGCCCCTTTTAAGTTTTAAATTTCATTTCTCATCGGATGATCATATTAAAAATGAAGAACCAGTTTTCAGGGTGATTCTGATTCCTAAAGTTGTACTATTTTATTCTTTCCATTAATCCCGAATACGTTTTTACCCCGCTCACAAAATGCAATAAGGCCGCACTTTTCGGATACATTTTCTGGGTAATTTCAGCATCCCCTACTTTGCGTTTACGTTGTACCTCTGCCCTATTTCTGAGAATGGTGAAGAAATGCGTAACAATCCAGTAATGTGCCGCAAAGATGGCGCGGGCATGTACAAATTTACCCTGGATCATACTGTTTGCGGCTGCCATATAATCCATCACAATATGTGCCAGGGTTTTGGTAATGGCATTGCGGGTTCCGTAATTCTTCATGATGGTGTACAACGAATTGCGGTGATTCCAGTACATCTTCTTAAAGCTGAATGATTGAATGGTAGCGCCGCCGTAATGCAGGATCACTGATTGGGGTACCACTTTGCAATTATAGCCGGCCAAATGCATGCGCCAGCAAAGATCTATTTCATCCATGTGGTGCACAATGATATCGTCAAATAAACCGGTCTCTTCCAATACCGACCTGCGGATAAACATAGCTGCACCGCAGGTCCAGAAAACTGAGGCCACATCGTCGTATTGTCCATGGTCTTTTTCAATCGACTGAAACAAACGTCCGCGTAAAAAAGGATATCCGTAAACATCGAGCATACCTCCGGATGAACCGGCATACTCAAACTCATGCTCGTCGAAAAAAGAAACCATTTTGCATTGCAGCGACCCGATGCGTTCGTCGGCTTCGGCCGTTTGCACCAAAGGTTCGAGCCAATCAGGTTTTACCTTTACATCGTTGTTGAGACACAGAAAATATTTGCCTGTGGTTTGGCGAATGGCCATGTTGTATGCTGCACAAAATCCGTTGTTGTCGGGATTGGCAATGATATTTACTTCGGGATAATGCTGACGCGTATAGGCAATATCATCATCGGTCGAGGCATTGTCGAGCAGGTAAACTTTATAATTCGTATAAGTCGTTTCGCGAATGGAGTTAAAACAATCATCGAGGAATTTTTTCCCGTTATGGTTTAAAACAACAATATCGACCTGTGGTATGGGTTGGGACATATTTCAGCAAGAATATAAAATAGTTATGGTTTCCCGCATACTTTGGCCGGGAAATGGAGCATTTATAACGAAAAAGACTTAGCGGTTGATATGGATTAGATTATTTCCCCTTTTAATCCGCATGGTTAAAGTATCGGTAATGCCGCTTTGACGGCGGATGTAGAAGTGCTGCAAGCCCGTATCGGATGGGATCTTCAGGTACTGAATGCGGGCAGGAATAAACTGCCAGTTGCGGGTATCGCAAACCAGGTTCTCTTTGCTGCGGCTTTCAACCGAATCTCCTTTCATGTATTTGCTCAGGTAATAATCCGCTTCTGCATTATAGCGTTTGTTCAAGGTTTTCAATGCGATATGGGCAGGATTATACAGCATTTCGGGCGTTTGATTCGAAACACTTTCAATCATATCGGGCTTTATGGCGGGCCAGATATACTCGGGCTTGCTCAAATAGCGTGAATTTACAGACTTGTCGCGGCCCCGCATAATGGTTCCACCCCGGACATAATACGATGCATGATCGTTCTTTTTTACCGGCGTAAATCCATTGTCGATGATCACAATGCAGGTGGCCAGTGAGGTATCGCGAACGAAAGCTGTATTGAATTGCTTTTCATAGCTGGCCAGTTTATCATCAAATTGCAAACGGTAACTGAGCCGCAACAAATCTTTACGCAATTGCAGAGGAGCCTGAACTCCAAAGAGTGATGGCACTTCCGGCTCACACAATTTATTCCACGCGTTGTGATAGGCAATCAGCGCACTATTGGGTTCATTGGCCAGTTCGTAAATCAAGCCCGAGAAAAGCTGGGGCCAGGCGTCGCTGGTGTAATTTTTGCAGGCGGGTTCTACATATCCCAGATCGTCGTAACTGTGCGACAATTCATCGAGCTGACGTGCTTCAACCAAAGCATCATCGTACTGTTCCAGATGCAATTTGCACATGGCTTTGTAATAATGGATGAGCATGCGTTCGTGTGCTCCCGGCCGATAAGGTAATTTTTGCGGCGACTTAAAAAATTCCTTCAGTGGTTTATACGTGACGCTGCTTGTAAATGTTGTAAAAGCAGTTTGTGTACTTCGGGTAACCCGGATAGAACCCATGATATCTCTTTCTTTCAACAGATCCCATCCATCCAGTTCGCGGTGGGCTGTTTCGAGATTTGTAAAAGCTGCATCGTACTGTCCGGAGAGCATTTGCAGGCGTGCTTTTTCTATGAGATATAAAACGCGCGAATGTTTAGAGGTCAGGTATTTGTTCTTATCCAACGCTGCCAGAGCATCGGTATAATTTCCATGCATCGTGGCTTCGTAACTTTTTTTGTTGGTGATATAGTAATCCGGCGACGAGCAAGCCATCGCGGAGAGGATCATAAGCCAGGCAATTGGTTTGTGCAGATGGGATAAAAAGTATTGCTTCATGTCAGGTGTTTCAAAAATATTAAAATTCAGGTACCGGAGTATTTTCATTTCTGCATTTTTATGGCATACGCCCGTTCATCTGATTTGATTATTCTATCTCAACCTGATGAACATCATCCATATACATGCCTGATTTAAAAAAAGGATGCCTCATATCACAGGTCTTAAATGCAGCACCCTTTAATTTGCAGGTTATTAATTCAGTGAAGTATGACCCCAGAAGCAAATCCCGCTATTCCGCACCAGAAGTTCATTCATTTGTGGAAGATGGTGGGAAATACACCGATGCTGGAAATTCAATACACCTATAAAGGTGAGCCGCGCACGATATACGCCAAAAGTGAACATTACAATCTTACCGGCAGTATCAAGGATCGCATGGCGCTGCATATTTTACAACAAGCGTATCTGAATGGAAGCATCCAACCCGGAAACCTGATTGTGGAAGCCACCAGCGGCAATACCGGAATTGCATTTGCAGCGATCGGCAGGGCGTTGGGACATCCGGTCCGCATCATCATGCCCAATTGGCTCAGCAAGGAACGTATTGATATTATTAAAAGTCTGGGTGCTGAGATTACTTTAATCAGTAAAGAGGAAGGCGGATTTTTAGGAAGCATTGCCCTGGCCGAAAAAATGAAATCGGAAGACAACAATGTATTCCTGCCACGTCAGTTTCAAAATCAGTTTAATGCGGCGGCTCATGCTGAAACCACAGGGCCCGAAATATGGGAACAGTTGCAGACTCTGCACAAAGAACCCGAAATTTTTGTGGCAGGAGTTGGAACCGGTGGTACTGTGATGGGGGTAAAAAACTTTCTCAAATCGGCCAACGAAAACATTCAGGTACACCCACTCGAACCTATGGAATCGCCAACCTTATCTACTGGTCATAAAGTGGGATCGCACCGCATTCAGGGCATCTCCGATGAGTTTATTCCGGAAATTGTAAAGCTGAATGAGTTGGATGAAATTGTTCAGGCTTCGGATGGAGATTCCATTTTGATGGCCCAAAAACTGGCCCGGCAATTGGGACTTGCAGTAGGGATTTCATCGGGTGCAAACTTCCTGGGAGCCGTTTGCCTTCAAAACAAATTCGGCGCAAACAAAACGGTGGTAACGGTTTTCAGCGACAGCAACAAGAAATACCTGAGCACCGACCTGATGAAAGAAGAACCAATAAAAGCAAGTTATTTTACCCCGGATATTGAATTGATTTCCTTTGAAGCCATACATCGGTTGAATGGGTAAATATGTGGAACAGGTATGGTCTCCGGGTTGAATGATTGCTTTAAGTGGGGTGCACAAAAGTCAATTGGTCTTTCATTAAAGTGAAAAGCATCCTTGATCTACTCCCCAATTTTCATGAACCTTTGAAGCGATATTTTACAATCGGGATAAACGTTCTTGTGAGCGTTCCGGCAGGAGGCTGAGGGATGGCCCTAAAGGTAAGCTTGCGCATCCTTTATGGGGAAAGCCCGCAGCGCAGCGAGGACTTGGAACGAAAAGCCCGACCCCTGTAGTAAAGCGCGTGAGACGCTAACTAAATTAGAAACATCCAACAGCGCATACTACAGGGGGCAACCCCAAAAAATACAGTTTTATCTCTTCCAATCACACTCTCTGTAATGGCTAAATTAAATCTCACTTTATTTACCCCGGTCATACATTAATCAGAATTTAATGGCTATTTTTGGTTTGTTCGTTAAACCTTTTGACTTTCAACACATTTAAGCATTGAATAAATAGCACAAACGTATGAAGACTAAATTATGGATTACTTTCGGCCTTGCACTAGTACTGGCTGTAACCGGTTGCAGAAAATGCGACCCCAATGACGATCGTCCTGAGAAAAACCTGAATACTTCTTACATGACTTCCTCATCGGATCTGGCAGCAGAAAGCGATGAAGAGTTTCAAGTGGTAAATTTAACCGGAGGTACCGAAGATGCTGCCTTTAATATAAGCGAAAGCGGCTTGCCAGAAATGTACCGCCTCGAAGAAAACAGTTTAAATTTAAGAGGCATACCCAATCAGGCTGATTCAAATCTGCGGATTCGCGCCTGCCTGCACAAATTGAATTTAACGGCCGGTCAACTCGATACGGTCAAACATATTGCCACCAACTTTGCTTCGTGCAAACGCGAACACATGCAACGTTATATGAAAGCGCTGGGCGAAATCCTGCACAAGGCAGAAGCACAACGTCATGAAAATTTACGTTTGTTGAAAAGCGATAGTATTACCCGTGAGCAATTTGAATTGCGAATGAAAGAATTGAGACGTCACCTGATGGGTACTGTAAAAGATATTAAGCATAAAGAAGCAGCTGCCATGAGAGCCTGCACCGAAAAATTCCTGCAAGCCATGCGGGCTACTTTAACCGATGCACAATGGCGCGCATTTAAAGCCTGCTACGGCAGACGCAAATAGAGGCATAACGCATTGATCTTAAAAACCGGGCTCGTCCCGGTTTTTTTTATGCCCCGACTGACGCAAACCAATTTACAGCCTGATGGATATCAAGATTTTGTAAGCGGATCAAGATTAATTTTACATCGGGCTAATTTGCCCCCGATGCATGAACCTGAACACTTTACTCGATCCAAAAAGCATAGTGGTTGTTGGCGCTTCCAATGACCTTACAAAACCCGGAGGTAAAGTCTTTCACAATATTTTGTCGCACGGATTTAACGGACAACTGTATGCTGTAAACCCGAAAGACAGCAACATACAAAATAAGCCCACATATGCTGATTGTGCCGCGCTGCCGCCTGTAGAGCTGGCCATCATTGCAATTGCAGCCAATCTGGTGGAAGCTGCCGTTGAAATACTGGCACGGGATAAGGGATGCAAATCGTTCATCCTGTTTTCGGCCGGATTCGGAGAGACCGGAGAAGCAGGACAGGTGTTGGAAAAACGCATTGTTCGCCTGATCCAACAATACGGTGGAACATTGATTGGTCCGAATTGCATTGGTGTAATTACGGGTTCTTACAAAGGAGTTTTTGCCGGACCTATTCCCGAATACGATGCACAGGGATGCGATTGTGTTTCAGCGTCAGGAGCCACCATGGTGTATTTGCTCGAAACAGCTATTCCGCGCGGATTAAAATTCCGCGATATTTTTTCGGTTGGCAACAGTGCCATGATTCAGGTGGAAGATATTCTGCAATACTGGGACGAAACCTTTGATTCGCAAACCAGTTCCAAAATCAAATTGTTGTACATGGAACAAATTGCCGACCCTCCCCGGTTTATAAAACATGCCCGCTCGCTGGTACAAAAAGGTTGCCGCATTGCGGCTATTAAATCCGGATCAACCGAAGCCGGTTCGCGCGCGGTGTCGTCGCATACCGGCGCACTGGCAGGATCGAATACTGCGGTGAGTTCACTTTTTCGCAAAGCCGGAATCATTCGTTGCAACAGCCGGCTGGAGCTGGTATATGTGGCTGCTATTTTTTCTATTCAGGAATTGAAGGGAGATCGGATTGCAGTAATTACCCATGCCGGTGGACCCGGTGTAATGCTGACCGATGTACTCATTCGTGGAGGGATGAAAGTTCCTGCACTCACAGGACCGAAAGCAGATGCGCTGCTCTCAAAATTATTTCCGGGTTCATCGGTTTCCAATCCGATCGATTTTCTGGCAACGGGTAATGCCGCACAACTGGGCGAGATTCTGGATGCGGTGGAACATGATTTTGATGAAATAGACGGCTCCATAGTTGTGTTTGGCACAACCGGCATGTGGCGCGTAGATGATGTTTACCGCGTATTGCACGAGAAAATAAATACGTGCAAAAAACCCATCTTTCCCATACTACCTTCCGTTATTCAGGCATCGGAAGAAGTAAGTCATTTTCAATCCATGGGTCATGTAAACTTTACCGATGAAGTGAGTTTCGGGTATGTGCTGTCGCGCCTGCACAAAATTGACGGCCCCTTTGATGATCCTGAATTGCCGGTGATTGATCGCAAGCGTATTCGTCAGATTATAGATGCAGCCCGACCTGGATATTTGAATCCAACGGAGGTGATGTTGTTGCTGGAAGCATGTGGCATTGATCGTGTGAAACAAGTAGAAGTAAACAAACCGGAAGAACTGGCAGCTGCCCTTGAAAAGTTAAGCTATCCCCTGGTGATGAAAGTAACCGGCCCTTTGCACAAAAGCGATGCAGGTGGTGTGATTCTGAATATCCGCAATGCTGAACAAGCCTTAGATACCTATATGAAGTTGATGCAAATAAAAGATGCAACCGGAGTTTTGCTTCAAACCCAACACAGCGGAAGCGAAGTATTTATGGGTGCAAAACGCGAAGGGAATTTTGGTCATCAGATCCTGTGCGGAATGGGTGGAATTTTTGTTGAGGTATTTAAAGATTTAGCCTATGCATTGGCTCCGGTAGGAAGGAAAGAAGCATTGATGATGATCCGCCATCTGAAATCCTATCCATTGATTCGCGGTATCCGCGGCAAAGAAGGAGTGAACGAATATTTGCTGGTAAACGCGCTTGTGTCGTTATCGGCTTTGTTGCATGCAGCTCCTGAAATTTCGGAACTCGATATCAATCCCTTGCTGGGAACGCAGCAGGCATTGGTGGCAGTGGATGCAAGGATTTGCATTGAGAAATGAGCGAATCGCGTATAAGTATAGTAAACCTTTATTGGGCGAATCCCTGCCTGCCAAAACTACAGGAGCGGTTCAGATGTCATTTCCCAGGAATATTTCGGTCCGCTCCCTCGTTTTGTATGGCAGGGTCAGGCCATTCACTGCAATCTCTGAAGTATGTGAGTACACATTACTTCAGAGGATTTCCGTTTCTGTCCTTTTCGCAGGGGTTGTTGTCCATATAATTGCATCTGGCATTTTGCAAAAAAACAGACTCACACAGCTGAGCTTTATTTGTATGCTAAATGTTTATGCAACACTTTTAATCCATCCTATTATACAGGTATAAAAATAAGATGCCCTAAAAAGCAATCAACCATTCATCCAAAAACTATTCAATATCATATTTTACTGTTCTATGGATATGTAACTTGTTGCTTGTTTTAAGGATCGATATTCCCTCTCCTTAAAATTCCGGCGTGAAAAAAACAACAGCATCTACTTTTACAGTCCTTCAGTGTTTTATGACACAGGATACGCATGGGTGCGAAATTGAAATCATCCCTTAAAATGCAATGACCACCATCAGCACCATACTGCAAACCAACCGCTTATTACAAGCCATGCTGGATCATTGCCCGGAGCCGGTTGTGGTTTTAGATAGCGATGGAAAAGTATTGGCCCTGAATCAGGCCGAACAATTGCTCTACGCCAATCAAAACGCAGTTGCACCTGCACCGGGGATGATGTTGGAGGAATGGGTGCATCCACGCAACTTAACAGTATTTCAAGATGTGTTGAAGCGGGTTTTCATCGGAGAGCAAATTGTTTTTGAAGCCGAATTGCCCGGATTTGATGCAGCCCTTCCAATAAAGCACCTCGCTGTTCCTTTGCGTGATCAACAATCTCAGATTATTGGTGCCAGCATTACTTCCTATTCCCATTCCGAAAAATATCAGGCGTTAAGGGAATCGGAAGAAAAGTATCGTTCCCTGTTTAACAAGAGTCCGGTTTATAATTTTATTTGCGATATAGATTCACTTGAAATTCTGGAAGTGAACGACGCCGTGATCCAAAAATACGGCTATACCCGCCAGGAGTGGGATCACAAATCCATGCTCGATTTTCGTCCGAAGGATGATCACGCGGAATTTTTAGCGTTTATGAAAACGCTCAAAGAAAATTATTCCACCACCACCCAACATATCTGGAGGCACTTGCTTAAAAACGGAGAAGAAATTATTGTAGATATCAACTCCCATCCGGTAATGTATAACGGACGCCGCGCTGTACTGGCTATTGCCCGCGACATTACGGGAGAATACAAGGCTCTGGAAGCATTGAAAAAAAGTGAAGAGAAATACCGTACACTGATAGAGAATGCAGGCGATGGTATTGTTGTAGTCGGGTTGGATTCAACCATCCTTGAAGCAAATAGTTCCATTTGTGAAATCATGGGCTATAACCGAGATGAGATACTCAGACTGAAATCCAGCGATTTTTATCCGCCTGACGACACCTTCCGACCGCCGAATATCGATCAGATCATTGAACATGGAAGCCTGTTGAATGAAACTGTATTGCAACGCAAAGACGGCTCCAGATTGGATGCCGAAGTAAGCCGCAAGATGATTGATGGTTATGGATACCTGGCTATTGTACGCGATATAACGGACCGGAAGAAAGATCAGCAGAAATTAAAAGAGTATGCTTATTTCTTTCAAAACAGCAACGATCTTATTGCCATTACAAACGCAGAAGGTTATTACGAAATCATCAACGATGAGTTTATCAGGGCGACTGGATATAGCGAAGATGAATTATTAAAAACCCAATACCTTTCACTGATCCATCCTGCCGATCTGGAGAAAACAATGCTGCAAGGCCGAAATCTTCAATCCGGAAAAAGCATTGAAAATTTCGAAACACGCATCCGCAACAAGAAGGGTGAATACATTTGGATTGAATGGAACGTTGTGCCTGATACGGTAACGGGTAAAGCCTATTCCATCGGACGAAATATTACCAACTGGAAAAAATTTGAGAATGAACTAACCGAACACAAAGAAATTCAACGCCTGTTTATCGAACACAGTCCGGCAGCCCTGGCCATGCTCGATACCGATTTAAAATACCTGGCTACCAGTCGCAGGTGGCTCACCGATTACAACCTGCGCGATCAAAATATCATTGGCAAATCGCATTACGAAGTGTTTCCTGAAATTCCGCAGCGCTGGAAAGATATCCATCAACGCTGTTTGAAAGGAGCGGTGGAACGCAACGACGATGATGCTTTTGTACGCGAAGACGGAAGTTTGCAATGGCTCAGGTGGGAGATTCGTCCGTGGCATAAAGCCGATGGACAAATTGGCGGATTGATCATGTTTACCGAAATCATGACCGAGCAGAAGAAGGCTATTGAACTGTTCAATTATCAATTTAAAAACACACCCGACACCATTGCATTTATCAATCAATATTTAAAAATTGATACCATCAATCACGGGATCCCCGGATTGTATTCTGCTGAAGAATTAATCGGAAGAGATTGTCTTTCGGTACTCCCTGAAGAAAGCATTGAACCTGTGAGTCGGGCCATTCACGCCTGTTTTAAAACTGCAACCATTCAGCATATTGAAATTCGTTTGTTGCAAAACCGTTGGTCGCAGGTTCGGTATGTTCCAATGCTGCTCGACGATAAGGTGACCCATGTAATGGCCATCTCTACCGATATTACCGTAAAGAAAGAAAGCGAACTCAAGCTGAAACGCAGTGAAGAAAAAAACCGGGCACTGATAGAAAATATCAGCGATGCTATCATGTTGCTCGACGGGCAGTTAAATACGGTGTATAAAAGTCCATCGGTACTTCGTTTAACCGGATATACTTTCGATGATGTAAAAGGCAAGCGCATGCATGAGTTTGCGCATCCCGAAGACGACGCTTTAATTCTGAATGCCTTTAAACAGGCACGTTCCAAGCCGGGTGTTCCCGTGCAATGCCAATACCGTACCCAACACAAAGCTGGGCATTATATCTGGGTTGAAGCCACCATCCTCAATTTGCTCGAAAATTCAAGTGTGCAAGCTTTTGTAGTCTCCTGCAACAATATCACCGAACGAAAATTACTGGAAGATCAGCAACGGCTCATTACATCTATCGTGGATTCGTCAGACGATGCCATTATCAGTACCAATCTGTTGGGCATCGTTACATCCTGGAACCGCGGTGCCGATAAAATTCTGGGATATACGGCCGACGAAATCATTGGCCATTCGCTTGCTGTGTTAATTCCACCCGGGTTGCAAGCGGAAGAAGAAGATCTTCACCTCAACATACTTGCGGGCAAATCGGTAGATCATTTCGAAACAAAACGCCTGCGTAAAGATGGAACCCTGATTTATGTTTCCATGACCGTTTCGCCCATTGTAAATACCCTCGGTAAAATTACGGGATCTTCTATTGTGTTGCGTAATACCACCGAAAGCAAATTGCAGGAACTGGAACGCCAGCGCATGATTGCCGAATTGCTGCAACGAAACCGTGACCTGGAACAATTTGCCCATATTATTTCGCATAACCTGCGTTCGCCAGTGGCCAATATTATGGGCATTACCAACTGTTTGCTGGATCTGGAGAATGAACCCGATGAAACAGAATTTCTCACACAGGGATTGCGCACTTCGGTGAATAATCTGGATACCGTGATCAACGACCTCAACGAAATTCTTAAAATGAAACGGGAAGTCAGCGAAAACAAAATTGTAGTGCGCTTTCCGGAATTGCTGGAGCAAATCCAGTCGAGTATTCAGGGCCTCATTCAAAACGAAGAGGTAACATTTATTACTGATTTTGATGCCAGCAATGAAATGCTCAGCATCCGCAGTTACCTCTACAGCATTTTTTATAACCTCATATCGAACAGCATTAAATACCGCAAAAAAGATCTTGCACCTGTAATACAAATCAGCAGCGCGATCCGTAATAAAACGCTTGTCCTTGTTTTTAAAGACAACGGCATGGGTATCAACCTCGATAAGAACAAAGACCAGGTATTTGGCATGTACAAACGTTTTCACAGCCATACCGAAGGCAAAGGAATGGGGCTGTATATGGTAAAAACGCAGGTGGAAACACTGGGCGGTACTATATCGATAAACAGCAGCATAAACGAGGGAACAGAATTTATTCTCACGTTTGAGTTGTAGAAATCTGTGCAGCCAACTGTAGCGAACAATTAATGTGGCCTGCTGCAAGCTCATCAGGTAACCCGCGTTTGTTTTGCGTATCCTGTATCTTCCATCAACGAATGTTTTTTATACCCGTACGGGTTTATTTTTCGATTTTATACTATTTTTATACCCTTTCGGGTATTATTTTGTTATTTCCCTTATATTTGTACCCGTAAAGGTATAGTTTCATTATGAGCAATTTATCCACCTTCATCCGGTATCAGCGCAAAAAACAAAAGTTGACCCAGGAAGAACTCGCATCTAAAGCAGGCGTAGGCCTTCGGTTTGTGCGTGAACTGGAGCAGGGAAAAGAAACCCTGCAATTGGATAAAGTAAATCAGGTGCTGGCTTTATTCGGGTTTGACCTTGTACCCGAAAGGCAACAGGAAGATCCTTACCATATTTTTTGGAACTATTTCAACAAAGCTGTTAAAATTACCCTGGCAAACAAGGTGGTTAAGCAAGGTATCATCATCAAAGAAATTATCGACAAAACGGAGAATAAAATTTATGCATGGAAATTCGTACCAAACAACCATGCCATCAAGTACCAGCAAAAACCCGACGATAACTTAACAGAAGAAATTTTGCATAAGGATATTCAATCCATTGAACTGCAATAAGCAATGAAAAAGGGCCGTGTGTATAAAAAAGAAAAACTATGTGGCATGGTTTGGGAAGACGATAATGGATATCATTTCCAATACGATGCCTTGTATCTGAAAACCCCTGTGTATGGGGCAGTCAGTAAAACACTCCCCTTGCGCCGGGAGGTGTTTACGGATAAAAATATGCTCCCTTTTTTTGACGGACTTATACCTGAAGGGTGGTTATTGCAAATAGCCATTGAGAACTGGAAGCTGAACCCCCGTGACCGGATGACGTTGCTCCTTACCCTTTGCAAAGATTGTATTGGAGATATTAGCATAAGAAAGGAAAAATAAAATGAAGTGTCTGCTTTGTTATAAACCGCTTCGAAAAGATGAACAGGATTATCATGCAAAATGTGTGATGAAAACCTTTGGCATAAAGCAAATGCCAACCGTTGATATAGATGAAAAAAAACTAACCGGTTATGCAAAAAAAATGGCCGGTGCAAACACAGCCATTACAGGTGTTCAACCCAAATTAAGTTTATGGATGGATGAACGTAAAAAAAGCATCCGGTTCACTGTTGTGGACGTTAAAAGTAATTATATCATAAAGCCGCAAAGTGAAACTTATTCCTTCCTGCCTGAAAACGAAGATCTATGCATGCACCTTTCAGAAGCATTTGGAATTAATACAGCCTCGCATGGCCTGATTCGTTTACCTGGCGGAGATTTGGCTTACCTGACCCGGCGGTTTGACCGGATCAATGAACTCAAATTATCCTGTGAAGATTTGTGCCAACTCTCTGAAACTTTGACAGAACATAAATACAGGAGCAGTTATGAAAAAACAGGAAAGTTCATTAAGCAATATTCAACACAATCCGGATTGGATACATTGCATTATTTTGAACGGGTGGTATTCAGTTTCGTATCCGGCAATGCAGATATGCATCTGAAAAATTTTTCCATGCTTGAAAAAGAGGATGGACAATTCACGTTAAGTCCTGCCTACGATTTGGTAAGTACCATACTGGTGATCAAAAATGAAACCGAACAGATGGCATTGACCCTTCATGGAAAAAAGAACAGAATTACCAAAAAAGATTTTACCGCATTGGCCACGCATCTTTCACTGACAGATAAACAGGTTGAAAACAGCTATCAGGCGCTTTCAAAAAACCTGAAATCAGCCAAATGGTGGATAGAGCATAGCTTTTTACCCGCAGAACAAAAAGAAATATTAACCAAAACCGTAACCGACAGAATACATTTATTGTGTAAGTAGCAAGGTAAAATGATAACACCCTGTACTATCAAGGAATTCTTATAAATACCTATTTCACGGAATCTTCTAAATACCTGTTATGATTAATTTATAGTTGCAAAGAAATGGAGTGCGGTTTGGGGCGCATAACCCAACGCTATCATTTGATTACAGAGAAGATGCTTAATGAGAACTAAGTTTATACATCTATTTCATTAACCAAAAATTAATCTTCTCCCTTAAACCAATTCCTGCATCCATTATCTAACTTGCCATAAACCCTCCACATTATGGCTATGCTTAACAAGACTAAATTTTTAATTTTACTTTTCGCATCGTGGGCATGGATGGCCTGCGAGAAAGACCCTGCCGATACCACCACCACCAACCCAACCACCAACTCTGAAATTCCGGACGTTTACAAAAAAATATACGGAGCCGTGAGCATGAGTGTGGATGGCAATTTCCTGACCGTGAAAACCAACGGCATGCCCGATCATACCAGTCCGTATTTTGCTACCTCGCACAGCCTGTATGCCGCATACAGCGGAACCACCTTTGGCGGATACACTTTTTCTAAAAACCCGAATACTATACAGGAGCAATCGTTTACGTTTAAAATCCCCCTCGCACCGGCCGAAGCATCGGCCAAGGCAGCCACTCCACTCGGACCCATTGGTTTTGCCTTAAACGGAGTGCCCCTTTTTAACCAATATGCCGGCCCCAACAATCAGGCGCTGAGCGGCGAAATTGTAAGCTTTGATCAGTACTACGGACATCCGCAGCAAACCGGACAATACCATTACCATGTAGAACCCATTTACCTCACTACCGTTAAATCCAACAAATCCGCTTTGATCGGATTTTTACTTGATGGATTTCCGGTTTATGGTCCGCAGGAAAGCGATGGCAGTACCGTAACCAACGCCATGCTGGATGCCTACCACGGACATACCCATGCCACGACAGAATATCCGAACGGGACCTATCACTACCATTTTACCACCGAAGCGCCTTACCTGAATGGCAACGGATTTTTTGGCACAGCCGGTACCGTTACGCAATAATGAAAAGGGCACTGCTTGCAGCGTGTTGGATGATGGTGGCTTGCCGGCCCGATCATAAACAGGTATTCACCCTTCCCCTGCTCGATCGGAATACGCATTCTTTTTCTATGCATGCCGACAGGATCTGGCTGGATGCAATGCCCTATACCGGAGGCCTTTTTGAACTGCAGACCAATGGGCGCGATACGTTGTATGTGTCGTATTACAACATGGGAGAGCTACACGGTGTACAGAAAAAATGGTTTGAAAATGGAACACTCAAAGAACTGCGGTATTATGTACGCGGTAAAAAACACGGAGCGCAAACCGCCTGGTGGAGTAACGGAAAAAAACGTTTTGCCTTTACTGCCCGTAACGATGTTTACGATGGAGTGCTGCACGAATGGAGTGAAGATGGGCACCTGCTGCACCTGGCCACCTATGTAAACGGACAAGAAGAAGGGCCGCAAAAAATGTGGTACGACAATGGAAAAATTCGCGCCAATTATGTGATCCGCAACGGAAAACGTTTTGGATTACTGGGAACAAAAAACTGCAAAAATGTATCGGATAGTTTGCCTGCTTTGCATTAGTTGGGTTTGGACCGGTTGCTCGCGCAAGGCCGAAACACCACCGACCCTGCCCTATTACAATACGCCTGACTTTACGCCCATTTTTTTACCGGTTGGCAACGATCCTGTTTCTACCATTCCGCATACCACCGGCTCTTTCACTTTGTTTAACCAAGACAGTATAAGGGTAACCGAAAGCCTGGTGAAAGGCAAAATACATATTGCCAATTTTATGTTTACCTCCTGCGGTAGCATTTGCCCAACCATGACACGTAATATGAAAATTATTAGCGATAGCCTTGCCAACGACTCCGGTATTGTATTGCTTTCCTTTTCGGTAATGCCCTGGATTGATCAACCGTCCGTACTCAAAAAATACAATCAAACTCACGGCATAAAGAATCCGAACTGGCATTTTCTCACCGGTGCAAAAGGAGCTATTTATTCTCTTGCCCGTCGCTCTTATTTTGCCGAAGAAGACCTGGGCTTTACCAAAGACAGCAGCGAGTTTTTGCATACCGAACATATTATTTTAGCCGATGAAAACCAACGCATCCGAGGCATTTACAACGGCACGTTGTTGCTGGAGATGGAGCATTTGCTGGAGGATATTCGTACCCTTCAACAAGAATGATTGAACATGCGCTAACGTATGTCTTGCTTTCCTTCTTCTCTCAATTGTTCAATTAGTTGCGGTTAACTCCATAAAAATCTATTATGGTTATTTGAAAAAAATGAAGCACCTTTAAAAATACATTGCTTTATAGCGCCTATAAAACTTTAAAATAAATATGCGAGGGTTTTGTGGGGGTGTGAGGTAGTTAGCTGCAATTTAATAATGGAGACTCTAATAATTGAACCTACTGTAGGTTATATGCTTAAGGTTTTGAAGTCCGGAAAAAAGATTTCTAAATTTAAAGATGAATTTGCAGCGATTAGACATGGTGACTACTTTGGATTTATTAACATGATTAAGGAACCCATACCATTCATGATTAGTTATAAGAATGGTGTTGTTGCAAAAGAAGTTGAAGCGGGTCCAAATGATTGTGACTTTGAAGGACTTTACAAAGCTGGCCCATCGTTGAAATTATTTTACAGTGATTGCGAACAGCAATATGGTAAATTCACGGATCAAGATATTACTGACTTAATCTTTGGAAAAGCTGTTTTATTTGAGGTGAGCTTAAGAATGCATGCTAACAATTTTGGACTTCTTGAAAAGAGAGAAATATTAGTATCGGTGATCAATAAGCTCAGTAGTTACAAGAATTTGAGTCATGAAGACAGAACATCACTTCATAAAGGGAGAAGATTCATTAATATGATTAAGCATTTTAAGAACCAATTTGAAACATGGGAAATTGGGATAAAAGAATTTAAGAAAGGATATCGAGTACTCGTAAATAATGAATTGACCATTTTCAAAGAACCAAAGTCAGAATAAGAATTTTTAGATGAAATTTATAGCTAAAAACTTGATAAGTCTATTGATTTCATTGTTGTTACCTTCAATGAGCCACTCTCAAAATACTGACTCCCAAAAAAGAGATAGTTTATTGACAATTATTGCCCCCGGGGATGTTTTTGATGCTCAAGCGGCTTTCTTAAGTAATGAAATAGCTCGAAAATATCATTTCAAGTATGACTACACAGGTAATCTTAGAGAGGAAGATTCGCTACCATTAATTGGTAAGCACAATGCGGAAACGGACTCGTTATTAATAGTAATAAATGGAAAAGATTGGAAAAAGCATTTCGAAGAAGAATATACTCGTTCTTATACCAGAGACTCCATTTTAATTGATTTTATTAAGGGGAAACTCAATGATTTATTGAAGGATGATACCAATCGAAGTAAATATTATGTCTTCAGAGATTCTACATTAAATCAGAACTTGTATAGATTAACTGTGGTGGGATGGTATAATGGTAAACTAGCAAGCTTAATGAGAGCCTTAGTAAAATATCCAGAACTAAGAATTACTAGCATTGACAAATCAATTATTTATAGAAGATTTAATTACTGAACTGCTGCTAACAGCGGTCTTGAGCCATTGCCGGTATATCACTAAATTACAGCAATTTATTTCGCAATTATTTTTATTTTAGCTTGACAATTAAACGGTACGAAGCGGCAACAGCGCAAGGCCGCGGAACGTTAGTGGCTATTAAAACCAGCATTTCAGAAAAACTAAAATATGAAATTAAAAATTACGCTTATTATATTGGCGTCAATCTTATTCGCAAATTGTAAGAATGAGAAAGCGAAAAATAATAAATCCGAACAGCTTGTGGTGAAATCCAACGATTTTAAAACTTTCATTAATACGTTTAAAAAATTGGAAGTTCCGTTAATAATTGAGCCTTTAAAAATTCAGGATGGAAATTTTACACAGTTGACAAAAACTGACTTAAAGTTTATCGATTTACAAGATATTGACCCTAACTTAGACAATATTTATGCGTATGGAATTTTACCAGATACGTTAGACACGTATAAAGTTATTTATCTATTTCCATATGAAATTCGTCTTCCAAAAATGGCAACATACTCAAAAAACGGAAAAAAGATTAGTGAAGAAGAATTGGCTGTTGGAGGTTGCGGTTCGGACTGTGGCTTCACGTGTAATGAGTATGTAAAGATTTATTCTGACCTAAAAATATATTCTGTTGATTCAATCCAAAGTTATGAATGCGATAGTCTTGGAATAAAAGAAAATACACTGAAAAAATATACAAGATTCAAAAATGGAAGCATAAACATAAAAGGCCAAATTATTATGTCACCAATAGTAGAAAAAAATCAGTAACAGCCGGTAACAGCGGTCTCGCGCTATTGCCGTTAACTCGTTAAATTTCAGCATTTCATTTCGCCTTTATTTTTATCTTAGCTTGACAATTAAACGATACGCAGTCGGCAACAGCGCAAGTCCGCGGAACGTCAGGTTGTGAAAAATCTAAATCCTAATCGCTGAGAATTGCATAAATAAAAATATTCTCTGAAAGGTACCCGTATAAAAATTATGTAAATTAGTTTTTTCACACTCTGCCGTTAACCACAATGTCCAATCCACATAAAGACAGCGCAACCCTTGACAGTTACTTTTCATCTTGACCATATGAAAAAGATTTTCCTCAGCTTGATCGTTTTTCTCAACTTGACTGCAGCCCAAAGCCAATCAAAAAGTATATTATTCCTTGGTAATAGTTATACGTATGTGAATGACCTGCCTAAAATGGTTGCTAACGTGGCATCCTCTACAGGCGATATATTGTTATTTGATAGTTATGCAATGGGTGGTGCCACCTTTAATGCCCTATCCTTGAACACCGATTCGAGAAAGAAAATAATGTTGGGCAATTGGGATTATGTTGTTTTGCAGGGACAAAGTCTTGAATTATGGGGTGATTTTCCTGATATACTTGTCTCTTTCCCACAAGTCGGCGTATTGGACAGCCTTATTAATCTGTATAGTCCCTGCGTTGAAACCATGTTTTATAGAACGTGGGGAAGAAAAAACGGGTTCTCCACCACATCCTTCCAAACCTTGGACAGTATCATACACGTAAATTACATGAAACTTGCCGATTCTTTAGATGCTGTTGTTTCACCTGTTGGAGAAGTTTGGAAATATATAAGACAGCACTACCCTTCCATTGAGCTGTATGATCCGGATGAAAGTCATCCTTCTCTGGCAGGTACTTATGCAGCAGCATGCTGTTTTTATACAGCACTATTTAGAAAAGACCCAACACTTATTTCTTATAATCCCGGACTAACAGATACGCATGCCGCAGATATTAGAAATGCGGCTAAGTTGATTGTATATGACAGTTTGCTCAACTGGCATATTGGTGAATACGACTCTTTAATACATGTCGATTGTATTACTAAAGTTCAAAACTCAGACAAGAATTCTCTGATTAAAATTTTTCCTAACCCTTTTTCTTCTCAGACTATCTTGCGGTCAAATAACCTGTTCTACAACGCAACTCTCACCTTGGATAATTGTTTCGGGCAGACAGTAAAACAAATAAACAATATTTCAGGCCAAACAGTTACTTTCTCCCGAGATAACCTTCCCTGCGGACTGTACTTACTTCGATTGACTGAAGGCACTAAAATACATATGGCCAAAGTAGTTATTGCAGACTTCTAGACATTCGACAGACAAAACACACTATCGCTAACAGCCTGTTCGCGCTATACAGGCCATAGCATAAATTTGATGTATGGGCTTTCTACTGAGCATTTGTATTGGCAAACAAATCCTTCTCAGAAAATCTGCACATCGCAAACATGGAGAACATCAGTTTGTGAAATAACTAAATCGTTAATGCTTAATATCATATACCATCAAAACAACTCCTGCCTTACCACATGAACAAACCGGACCCCATAGCCCAACACCCTTTACTCAACCAGGAGGGCAATCCGGTTCAGTTCAGGATCGACGACTGGGGCGAGATGCACGATTACAGCTACGCTAACTGAAGAGTCCATTTACCTCCCCGGACCTGGCACACCGGATTAAAATTAATCGCTGGTAAATCACCCCAAAGATTTGTTCTTTCCAAAATAAACCTACATTTGATAGTATCATATGATACTATCAATGAAACCTCCCTACGATATTACCCCCAAAATTCTAGCCTTAATCAGTTCCATTTCCGAAAAGCTGGGAGAAGTGAATGCACATTACCTGAGCAAGCAATCTCCTCAACTTCGAAAGCAAAACAGGATAAAAACTATTCACGCATCCTTAAGCATTGAAGGAAATACATTATCGGAAGAACAGATCACGGCTTTGCTGGATAACAAAAGAGTAGCTGGACCTCCAAAAGATCTGTTGGAAGTTTTAAATGCCTTTAAAGTTTACGAACAACTGAACGCATACGATTGCTTCTCGGAAAAAAGCTTCCTGAAAGCACATAAACATTTAATGGCAGGATTGATCAAAAACGCCGGCAAATACAGAACCCAGGGTGTAGGCATCGTGAAAGGAAACAAAGTAGCACATGTGGCTCCGCCTTATAAACTTGTGCCCTCCCTGATGCACGATTTATTTAATTATCTCAAAGTTCCAGAAGAATTAACCATCATCAAGAGTTGCGTTTTTCATTATGAAATGGAATTTATTCATCCCTTTGCCGATGGCAATGGAAGGATGGGCAGACTCTGGCAAACCTTGATTCTGATGTCGGCCTATCCGGTTTTTGAGTTCCTGCCTTTTGAAACGCTGATCAGTCAGTATCAATCCGATTATTATAAATCGCTTGCAAAGAGCGATAAGTCGGGTCGTTCAACTCCCTTTATTGAATTTATGCTGGGTGTACTCAATACATCCCTTGAAAGCTTATTAACCCACAACAACTGGATCTTAAAAGACACAGACCGCCTGGATCATTTTATATCTTTAGGTTTAAAAGAATTTACGCGGAAAGAGTATATGAAAGTGTTTAAAAACCTGTCGTCGGCCACCGCAAGCCGGGATCTGAAAAAGGGACTCGAATTGAAACTTTTTAAAAGCAGGGGCGACAAGAACAAGACCCAATACTTTTTGAAATAGTTATCGAAAGGAAAATATCAGCCATAAGAGAGGCGAAGAAAATATGAATTACCCGTCTTCTTCGTTTATTGATTAATATCGTATACAAACAAAATACTTCTACGCCCACCCCATGAACAAACCAGACCCCATAGCCCAACACCCTTTACTCAACCAGGAGGGCAATCCGGTTCAGTTCAGGATCGACGACTGGGGCGAGATGCACGATTACAGTTACGATTACCTGAAAGCGCATCGCCATAATTTTTATGAGATCATGGTGTTTGAAAAGGGAAATGCTCAACACGATATCGACTTTACTTCCTTTGCAGCCAAAAGCAGTTCGGTTCATTTTGTAGCGCCCGACAATGTGCATTTACTGCTGCGGGAGAAAAACTCAACAGGGTTCAGCATTCAATTTACCGGAGGTTATTTTTCCGATGAGGTGCTGGAAAAATTACCCTTCAACGCAAACCCGCCTTTGCTGAAATTAACAAAAGAAGAACTTAAAAAGGTACTTTACCTCGTGGAGCAGATCCGGACAGAACTTGCCCAAAATTTCAATTTGAGAAACAGTATAGTATGTGCGCATGCCGAAGCCGTGATGATCCTGCTGGCCCGTCGTGCCGCTGCCTCCAATACAGGCGAAACAGGCGCACCCCTTTCTCCGCATGTCGAACATTTCAAAAACCTGGTAAAACTACATTTTACCCAACATCATACGGTAGCACATTATGCCGGTTTATTGTCGATCTCGCCCAAGCACCTCATCGAAATCTGTAAAACACAAACCGGAAAAACTCCGTTGAAACTGATTCAGGATGTACTTATTTCGGAAGCCAAGCGCCAGTTGTTTCATACATCGCATTCGATCAAAGAAATTGCTTATGCGCTTGGCTTCGACGATCCTGCCAATTTTTCGAAATATTTCAAAGCCGCTACGGGTTACAGTCCGCTTGCTTACCGCCAGGAAACAGGTAAATAATTTACATCCCTTTCAGATTTTTAACCATTGTTGCCTAAGGTTCATTGCCGGAACTTTGTAAACACATCTAAAGGATTTTTTGGATAAATAGTATACAATACCTACTTACCAAAATAAATCTTATGTGGGCGGGTGGGTCGCCAAAACAGCGGGGGTAAGCGTTGACAAGTGCGGTGGGAGCTTTGTTTTGGCTTGTCTTTTTTCCTACCTTTTTTTGACTAAGAAAAAAAGGTAGACGGGGTCTAAGGGGCAGACAAGCCCCTTAACGTATATTACTATTCAATGACTTATACTCATGCATAGTAATATGATTCTGAGTTATTATATAGAAAGAATGTCATTAATTAGGACTCATCCACAAATAAAACAACATGAATAAATTAATAATACTCATTCTGGTTTCATTGCCTTCATGGTGTAACGCACAATGGAACGGCATCTACTTCCACAGCGACGAAGAAAACAAAATAGCCGTTATCAATAAAGATACCTTGATCACCATTACTGCCTGGAACGGACGCATCCATCGCTCCACGGATGGAGGTCAATCGTGGTCGTTTTACCAGACTCCCTTTCTGACTTCGTGGTTTCTGGATGTGCATTTTCCTACTCAGTCCATTGGATATGCCTGTGGCGGAACTGCTTTTGGTACGCATACCAACGTGATTGTGAAAACCACCGATGCCGGACTCACCTGGGATTCTGTAACCTCTAATGCCTACGACGGATTTAGTTTTCATAAAATACATTTTCTGAATGCCGATACCGGATTTGTGGCGCAGGAAGCGGGGAATATGTTGTATACCGTGGATGGTGGTTTAAACTTCAGTGTGCGCCCGACGCCCGGAACTATTTTTGATATGGTTTCGAAACCCGATAAAACATTGTTCTTTTCGATCAAAACAAAACTCAATTCCACCACCGAGATCTATTCCATTGTTCGATCAACCGACCTGGGATCCACCTGGAGTGCTGTGTATGCCGATACTTTCGCTAATGCCGACGGAATAAACAACCGCATCATCAACAGCCTGCAATTTGTAAACAACACGATTGGCTATGCCTGCGGCGGAAACGGGGTGTTTTTGAAAACAACCGATGGTGGAGCCAGCTGGAGTAAAAGCCTTATTCACCCTTATACCAATTTACAGAGTCTGCATTTCCCTTCGCCGAATCGCGGCTACATGAATATTGCCGGCGGTATTTATACCACAGTGGATGGGGGAACAACCTGGACTGTGCAAGCTGTAAATCCAATGACAATTATCCGTCATATTCAAATGTCCAACGACTCGGTTGGCTTTGCGCTGGGCAGTCAGGGTGTTTACAAGACCACCAACGGAGGCATGACTACCGGTTTGAATGAAAGGTCGAATGACATTCCATTTCTGCTCTATCCAAATCCTGCGCATGATGTGCTTTATATGGAATGGAAAAATGAACCTCCTCTAAAGACCTTAGAGCTTATAGATCTTTCAGGAAAGAACATTCTAACGATGCAAAGTGCGGATGAAAGCTGGCAATTGAATCTTTCTTCGGTGCGTGAAGGAATGTATTTTATTCGGGTTTCGTCAAACGGAACAACAATAACGCGAAAGGTGATTAAAGAATAACATGTTTTGTGAATCATCCTTGCATGATTTCCGGCGATTGTAAAAAAAGGAGCGACTCATCAACTGAAAATTAATTTTTGAAATGGTGACGTTATCATTCATTTAAAGAAATCATGTCGTCCGGCAAAATTTGAATTATATTGTCGTGCCATGAAAGCAAAATCGCACCACTTTACCGCTCATCTGGACCTGATCGGCATCAATCCCTTTGTTTTTGTTCCTGAACCCGTCTTGCTGGAGTTGTTTAAACAGGCAGGAAAAACCAAAGGTCCGATTCCTGTAGCGGGTGTGCTGAATGATAAACCTTTCCGGCAAACTTTGGTAAAGTACAAAAGTCATTGGCGCTTATACATCAATACAGTGATGTTAAAAAATTCTCCGAAACATGTGGGAGAAATCCTGCACATTACCCTGGCCTTCGATCCATCAAATCGCTCCTTAACTCCTCACCCCAAATTGCTTGCTGCACTGAAGTTAAACCCGGATGCCTTAGCAGTTTTTGAACAGCTGACAGCTTCGCGCCGGCAGGAAATAATCCGGTACCTGGCACATCTTAAAACCGATGAAAGCCTGGAACGAAATGTGACAAGAGCAATTCATTTTCTGAACGGAAACGGAAGATTTGTTGGCCGGGATAAGCCCTGAATACCCATTCAGCGGCGGGATTGAATCGCGCTACTCAATCCATATAACGGGTATTTAAGGTTAAAACGCAAACATCCTTTTGACAAATAAAATAATTTCGGTTTATTCCTGAACTTGCAACCCATATAAACATCCCTCCATTGAATACGACAGACCGCTTACTGCAAAAAATAGAAAGCCTGCAATTTTCTGCCGATACCCAAAAATTCCGTAAAGGAATGTTTCGCACGGAGCGTTTTCATTGCTGCCTGCCTTATTGGAGAGAGGAAGACAATATTTTTTATCCGGCCTCTATTGCTTTTGTATTGTTGCAGCTCCAGAATAAGTTCACACCTGCACAGGCGGATGCAGTGAATCGGGTAGTGAACGGAATTCGCGCCAACTATCCGTACTATTCCGGACTGCAGTTGGAATACACCTATAACTTTTACTGCATCCGGCCTGATCGTCATTTTCCCAACGGAACTATTTTATCGCGCATCAAACATTTTCGTTTGCCTGAAGATGCAGATGATACTTCGCTGGTATCGCTCACGCTGGAGAATATGCCGGCAGAAACTGTTCATACCCTGCATCAGAAATTTGCGCAACATGCCAACCTGAGCCGAAAGCAAATACAAGATATAGATCCGCGCTATGCATCCCTGCCCTTTTATACTACCTGGCTCGACTCCGGTAAAATGCCGATGGATCTGGATATTTGCGTGATCTGCAATATGCTTTCTTTTGTTTTTAAGCATGAGCTGGAATTGAATGCACAGGACAAAGCCAGTTTGGAAGTGTTGCGCCGGGCCATCGAAAGCAACGATATTGTGAACAACAGTTTTTATATCAGCGGATCCTATGCACGTCCTTCTATTTTGTTGTATCATCTGGCACGGCTTTGCACGTTTATGGAAAATCCGACGGAGCATATAGATACAGAAAAACTAGTACAACTGATCCGCGCTCAATGGGATAAAAGTTCAGGTTTCATGGATCGTTTATTGCTTTCTATCGCTTTGATGAAACTGGGACAACCATCAGAACCACTATTGTGGAACATGGATGATCCGCATCTGAAAAATGAATTTAAAACGTTTGCCTTTTTCATTGCTCCGATGGGAACGGGAACACATTCTGCTTTTTTAAACTGGCTGAAAAGCAAACGCATCGTGCATATTTTATACCGCAACGAAGCGTTTTACTATACCTTGTTATTGGAGCATGCGCTGTTGTCCAATACTGAATAAGCTGCACAGCATTCGTTGACAAATGTCATAATACTTTGCAGGCTGCAACCTAACCTTAATCAGCAGAATACTTACCTTAGTATAACCAAATGGTGCGGAGTCAGCACGCTAAAAACCGACAAACCAATATGAGAAGTTCATCCGTGCTTTGTGTTTTGCTTCTTGCCTTCACGCATCCTGTATCTGCACAATGGCAAGCAACTGCCGACGTTGCAGCAAACAGCCAGAATGTATATGCACTAACAGCAAAAGGCTCGTATCTCTATGCAGGTACAGGCAGTGCAGGTGTTTCCAGATCGGATAATTCCGGAAGCAGTTGGTCAACCTTCAGTAACGGTATTACCTGCACCGGGATCAATGCAATGACAATATTAGGAACAAGTGTTTTTGCAGGAGGCGACAGTGGAGTGTTTAAAGTACCCACTTATGAAAACTTATGGACACAAATAAATAAAGGTTTACCAGTAACTACGATCAACACATTTTTGGCATTACACGATACAATGATCTATGCAGGAACGCAAAATAATGGCGTGTATTGTTCCTGGGATTACGGCAAAAACTGGTTCGCAGCAAATACCGGTTTCACCGGACAAATTGTAGCGCTCGCTTCGAGTGGATCCGCGCTTTTTGCAGCAGCCCCCAATTACGGCGTGTATCTCTCGCTAAACAGTGGCGGACTCTGGACCGCTGTGAATACCGGACTGACCAATAAAGATGTCAGTTCACTCGCCACAATCGGATCCAATGTTTTTGTTGGTACAGCCGATGGAGTATTTTCGACGTCGAACAATGGCAGCAACTGGGCCTCTGTAAACAATGGTCTGAGCAATAAAAAAGTGCATGCCTTATTTGCGCTGAATTCGCATTTGTTTGCCGGAACCGACAGCGGAGTTTTTTATACCGGGAATCTGGGTATCAACTGGAATTATGTTGGAGACGGAATGCCGGCTGGTACCGAAGTCTGGGCCCTTGCGCAATACGGAACAGATTTGTTTGCCGGAATCCACTATGAACCATACGGTGTTTGGAAACGACCTATTTCTCAATTAACCGGACTTTCAGAAATTGACTATGCCATGGACTTTACGGTTTATCCCAATCCGGGCAAAAATCAGGTGCATGTGCAACTACGGAATAATCCGGATACAGCTTCTGAAATAAAATTATTCAATTTGCTGGGACAAGAAATTATTTCCTTTCCGGTTCCTGAAAATTCTACTTCGCTCAGTTTGGATCTGGCAGCACTTTCGCCGGGAACGTATTTATTGGGGATCCATGGAAAAGAGGGAGTTCGCTTGTACAAAAAACTAATTTTGTCGAACTAACAACTCACAGACAAGCCTTATTAGGCTATTCCTGAATACAAAAATGCGTGATCCTCGAATAATAGCTGAACATCGAGGAGGATTACTTAGCATCCGGCAACATCGCTTACTAATGCAATGGGCTATCACTTGCAGCTCACACGTGATTCCATTATTGAGCACTTCATGCGATACACGTTTACAACATGCATTGGCAGTTGCTGATGCCTGGCATAAAGCTGAATGTTCTACCGGTGATGCGATGAAAGCATCGCAACAGGCTCATGCAGCGGCCAGGTCATTCAGGCATCCGGTTGATGTGGCTGTTGCACGTTCTATCGGACAGGCTGTTGCTACTGCACATATGGCTGATCACGCACTGGGTGCTGCATTGTATGCATTAAAAGCCATTTCTTTATCGGGAAAATTCCTTGAACAGGAACGCCAATGGCAAATCCAACAATTGAATATCTTGCCCCTTAAGCAAAAACGTTTTATTTTGGAGTTGATGAAATTAAAAGAACAACATTTTCGTTTCGCTACATAAGCGCATGAAAATATTTGCAGAAACTGAACGCTTGATTTTACGCGAAATAGTTCCCGAAGATGAAGCCGCTTTGTTTGAGCTGGATTCGGATCCTGCCGTGCATACTTTTTTGGGAAACAATCCGGTGACACATACAGAACAGATCCGTGAAATTATTCTTTTCATACGCCGGCAATATGAGGCATTTGGTATAGGTCGATGGGCGATGATTGAAAAAACTACCGGTGCATTTCTAGGATGGTCAGGGTTGAAATACATCACGGAAACCACGAATAACCATATTCATTATTACGACTTGGGATACCGGCTCATGCGAAAATATTGGGGAAAGGGGTATGCCACCGAATCTGCCCTTGCATCCGTTGAGTATGGTTTCACGATATTAAAACAACAACGGCTTTATGCCGCAACACATCATCTGAATCAAAACTCGATGCATGTATTGCAAAAATGTGGTTTCCGTTTGTGGGGTACGTATGAAGATTACGGTGCGCTGCAAAATTGGTTTGTGCTTACGCGTGAAGATTGGGAAAGCAGGATGAAGACTTAACGCGCACATAAATAAATTACTGAATCTTAATTTATTCCCGGAATATATGCCTTGTATTCACGACTTATAAAAAGTGGGTATCTTTATCCCCGCTAATTCCAATACTACATGAAATGCCTGAACCACTCCCATGTTATACATGCCCCGCAGGCAATAGTGTGGAGAGTCGTTGAGGAAGAACTTCCCAACTGTGAATGGACCGATGCATTTTTTCGGGCTCCGGTTTTGAAGAGGGTTGGAATAGCGGTCAGTGAAAACCAGTTTCGCAATTTGATAGAATGAATAATATGATACATCTCCAACTCACTCCTTTTCCGGTTTTATCCACAGAACGGTTGTTGCTCAGGAATTTTCAACCCGAAGATGCTGAAGCGTTGTTTGAACTCCGGTCTGATCCACAGATCATGCAATACATCAACAGGCCTGTTGCAAAAGCGGTGACTGAAGTTTCAGAACTGATAGAACGTATTATGGCTGAAACCCAACAAAACAAGTCGGTAGCCTGGTGTATATGCCAGAAAGAAAATCAACGCTTAATCGGTTTTATCGGTCTATGGAGAATGGAACCCGAAAACTTACGGGGCGAATTGGGTTATATGTTGCATCCACTGCATCACAAAAAAGGGTTCATGCAGGAAGCACTGGAAGCGGTATTGGAATATGGATTTAAAACTATTTTATGCCACACCATCATGGCCGATGTGCATCCCGGCAATAAGTCTTCTATCAATTTGCTGGAAAGAAATCAATTCTTGCGTGAAGCTTATTTTCATGAAAATATTTTCTTCGAAGGACAATATCACGACACTGTCATCTATTGCCGGATTAACCCATATGAGGGTAAATAAGCAGTCAGATGGATTAAAAGAATGTCTGAATATCACAGACTGGTCATCTGAATTTTATATCAGCAACCTTTTTACGAAACCTTTACACCTATTATCCTGTAAATAGCTGTTTACGGGTGAACTTTGTATTGAAACAAATAAAAATGGGATTAATTTTTAGGTATACATACAAAGCTGATATGACCATAATCAATAACATAGTTTAGCCGTCAACTAAATTGGAACCGCATCCATGCTTCTGTTTCAATGCTTTGGCAGATATTGAAATTTTTAAGTATTGATCTGAATCATGTTTTCCAGAGTGGTGCTTTGCTAAGTTTGTTCTACCATCAAAATCAAACTAATCATGGGGAGTTTAAATATATCTCGTATAAGTCGCTTCCTGAGCTCTTGCAATACCATATGTATGGTTTGTTGCTTATTTCTATTTTTAGATCTGGGAATTTTTCAGGATGCAAAACTGAAATTTGCCAGCTTGTTTTCATTGAGCCTGACCGACTTTATGATTGTAGGAGTTCTTGGTGCTGAATCGCTTGAGTTGATGCTGGTTTGCAAGCGTCGGCTGGCAGGTGCTTTTCTGGTACTTGCCATTTATGCCGGTTTGAATATGCTGGAATTGCCGTATCCGTTGATTCCTTTATTAGGTGCCTCATTGGTAGCAATTGCATACATGATCTGGCTAATTACACCTGCAAAAGTGATACGCCCCAATCACCTAAGGTCCTGATTTATGACTTTTTTTTCTCACCCTGTGTGACTCATGTTGCATAGTTGCGCATGAGATTTATTCTAAAATAACATTTCTTCGTTTGCCTTTTATTCCTTTAATTTTGATGAATGAAATTTAGCCTGTAATTCATCATGCTCAACTGGAGTTCTCCAAATATCCACTTCAAACTTTAATTTATGAAAAAGACATTAACCATTTTACTGTCCATGCTTTCAACCTGGGCATTTGCGCAAACCACTTTGCCCAATGGTAATTTCGAAAACTGGACCAGCATCCCTTACCGCGAACCAACGGGATATGAAACTTCCAATCGGGAAGTCTACCGGCAACAATTGCCTTTCAACTGTGAACGATCCACAGACGCATATCACGGAAGCTATGCCGTTAAATTAACAACAGTTGGTAACGCCACGGATACAATGTTTGGGTACATTGTAAATACGCAAGCCGAAGGTGATCCAAATACGTGGCATGGCGGGGCACCGGTTAGCGGTACTCCTACCGCATTGCGCGGATATTATAAATCGGATATAAAAGCCGGTGATACAGCATGGATCATTATGGCCTTTTCGAAGAATGGTCAAAACATAGGTACCTATTTACATAAACTTACAGGTCAGCAAACCACGTATACTTTGTTCACATTATCCTTGCAACCTGCCCTTTCGCAGACACCGGATTCGGTTATGCTTGCTGCAGTTTCGAGTAATGCGATGGAGGAAAACGGTATAGCAGGAAGCATGCTTCTTCTCGATAGTGTTTCGCTGGTGGGCATAGCCGCTCAACCTGCCGCATTAAACGGCGATTTTGAATCATGGGCGGATAATTTAGCTGAGGAATTGCTAGGTTGGTATACCGACGACAGCCGTCAAATAACCAGCATCAGAACCACCGATGCGTATAAAGGAAATTATGCCGTTGTACTTGGAACCAATCTGGAAGATCACGATGGTATTATGCGTTTACGTGGAAACCGCATAAGCACCGGTTATTATCCGCGCGATTGCAATCCATGTGATCAAATGGGCGGGTACCCCTTCTCCAGTAATCTCGATACGGTTTGCTTTTGGTATAAGTACACCGCCAAATCAGGGTCGCAGGGTCAAGCGTGGGTTAATCTGAAAAAGAACGGAACTAACATGTTTGGAAACAATGTATACCTGACCAATTCACCCAATTGGCAATATGCCGAAATTGTAGTGATGCCTCCTCAAACTCCGGATACCCTCGTCTTTGAAGCACAAACCCTCCGCTGGGATGATTCGTTACTGATGTACGATGGTGCCACCTTGATTATTGATGAGGTGCAATTAAAATCGCAACCTTTACACACCGGTTTGTTGCGTGCAACTGCTGTAAACGGATGGAATATTTATCCGAACCCTGTTCGTGAAACGCTGACCCTTGAAATTCCGTCCGGTCATACCCAATCAATTCGCGTTAAACTCATCAATACGATGGGACAAACGGTACTTGAACAGGCTGCATCCGAAAGCGCAATCCGTATGGAAGTGCGTTCATTAAAACGCGGTATATATCTCTATGCCATTGAAGAAGCAGGTGATCTGATTCAAACCGGTAAAGTTATTTTGGAATAATTGAATCCAACGTTATGCAAAAGAGCCGGAACATCCGGCTCTTTTTTTATGCCTTTGTTTCGTCCACGGTTTGTGTAACATCCGTTACAAGTCCTTTGAAAATCAACTGCGAAATTTGTTGCAATGATTCAGGAAGAAAAACAGCAGCATTGGGACACCCTTTATCAAACCAAACTTCTTTGTGATGTGAGTTGGTATCAACCCACTCCGGAAACATCGCTCCGATTTATTCAGGATTCGGGTATTTCCAAAAGTGCCAAAATAATTGATGTTGGCGGAGGAGATAGTTTTCTTGTTGATCATCTGCTGAATCTGGGTTACCGTGATATAACCGTACTCGATATTTCCGAAAAAGCATTGAAGCGCGCACAGGAAAGATTGGGAGATAAAGCCCATTTGGTAAAATGGATTGTGACGGACATTGTCAACTTTCAACCCACTGAAAAATATGACTTCTGGCATGACCGGGCAGCTTTTCACTTTTTAACACGCGATGAAGAAATCAACCGGTATGTGAACACTGCACATCAATACTTATCTTCACACGGCATGCTGGTTGTTGGCACCTTTTCAGATCATGGTCCAAAAAAATGCAGCGGACTGGAGATCAAACAATATACCGAACATTCCATGACGGAAACTTTCGGGATGCATTCTCAAAAACTCAAATGCATAACGCTGGACCACCATACCCCATCCGGGAATATTCAAAATTTCATCTTCTGCAGTTTCCGGAAATGGGAACATGAAGACGAATCCGAAAGCCGATAAACATACCTGCATCATTGAATAGGTGACCTTAACGCAATTGTCACTATTTAAGTTAAATTCGTGTTCATCCATCCCTGAGCATGAATTCACCTGTATTAACTGCCATCCTGGTTGATGACGAATCGTATGCCATTGCCAACCTGCAACATTTGCTTCAGGCATATTGTACGCAGATTCAGGTAATCGGAACTGCCAACAACGCCGATTTAGCCATTGAACAAATTAACTCCCGCAAACCGGATGTGGTTTTTCTGGATGTAAATATGCCGGGTAAAGATGGATTTTCCATTTTAAACCAACTGGTGCATAAGCCCTTTATCGTGTTTGTTACTGCCCATCAACAGCATGCCATACAAGCACTAAAAATGAATGCGGTTGATTTTTTGCTCAAGCCCATCGACATTCAGGAATTGGCAGATACGGAAAAAAAATTACTGCAGTTGCATTTGGTCAAACAGGAACTCAACGACGATTATTATAAGATCATCGGGAATTTATTTACCATGCTGACAAGGCCGGGAAGTGTAAAAACCATTGCCTTATACACCAGCTCAGGATACGGGTTGTATCATTACGACGACATTGTTTACCTGAACGGAGTAGACAACTATACACGCTTTCATTTTCGCAACCGCAAAGAAATCATTGTTCCAAAAACATTGAAAGAATACGAAGAGATGTTACAAACTGAAGGATTCATGCGTATACATAAATCCTTTCTGATTAACCTAACGCATGTAAAACAGGTAGTAAAAACCGACAATCTGGAACTTGAAATGAGTAATGGCGACCGGTTGAATGTAGCCCGCAGAAAGACCAAAGAAATTACCGATTGGGTGAAACATAAAAAATTGCAATGAAACAATGATTCGTTCTTTGTTCATACGATTTCTCCTTACCGTCGCTGCCGGTTTTCCTTCTTTACTTTACGCACAACTGGTGCTGATGCCTCACTATACAACCAAAGACGGTTTACCCAGCAGTACGATTTACGATATTACGCAAGATGCTGACGGCTATATCTGGATTGCAACGGAAGCCGGTGTAAGTCGTTTTGATGGGAAAACGTTTCGAAACTTTACACTAGATGACGGATTATCTGATATTGAAACACTCACCATCACAGCAGATTCCAAAGGGCGGCTTTGGTTTCTGGGTTTCAACGGAACGGTCTGCTACTGGTATAAAAACAAAATATACAATTCGACAACTGATACCCTCCTTAAAAAAATTACCTCCCTCAGTGCATTCCTGAGTTTGTTTGAAGATAGTGAAAACCGACTCTGGTTCATTTCGCAGAATCAGATTATTCTAATGGATCAAAACAAGGTAAGTTATCCGCCCCGCGAACAAGCCTATCCATTTTCTATCATGGTTGAAGGTAAAAAAGGACCCTATTTCCTGAACAATTACAAACCATACACGTACCGCAACAAGCAATTTTTTAACGTTCGATTTCAATATACATGTAAAATAAACGGAGCTTATAAAACGTTAATGGATGGAAGTGTGCTATTTGCATCACCGGATGGAATTGTTCACCAAAATGACACCTTACAGGAACTCATTATTCCGTTTGACAAAAAACTAAAAGAATCCCCGCAACATGATATAGAATTTTCTGCAGACAGCACCTTATGGCTCACCACACAAATCGGTCTGGTAGTTTATGATCTGAAAGCTGTACAACAAAAACCTAAAATCATTCTCGAAAATAAAACCACCAATCGTCTGTTGGAAGACAGGGAAGGAAACCTCTGGATCGGCACCCTGGATGATGGTATATTCATGTTACCGGTTTGGGCAAAACATATTCGATTGTTACAGGATCCTGACAAGCATGAAGACTTACAATGTTATGCGGTTTACAAACAAAATAAGGTGACATACTACGGCACCACACATGGCCGGGTGATGCGGATAGAAAACAATATAACCACTCCGATACTTGCAGAGGATGACACGATGGAAGTTGGAGAAATACATAAAATTATCGGAGATGGTACCAATCTTTGGTTTGCATCCGGGTCAAAAGTTTTGCATTACGATGCAAGAAGTCATAATGCTCATTTGGTGTATTCCCTTGATAATTTTGGGAAATTAAAATACACCATTGGAAATAAAGGTTTGTGCTTTGGAAACAATACATTATTTATTGCCCGTAATTATTTGGTATCTGAAGTTGTTGCAACATGTTCAGGAAACATAAAAAAATCCGGTTGGCTGAAAGGTCGAAAAGCAATTGCAGGATGCTTATCTAAAAATATCGTTGACGTTCATTCCCGGATATTCAGCGCTTATTGGAGTAAATCAGGCACCTTATGGTTTGGAGCACGACCCGGTTTATATGCCAGGAAAGGGAAAACCGTGACCTTGCATGCAGATGAAGATGAATTGCTTCGCTCGCGGATCAACACGTTTGCAGAAACCGATGATTCAACGTTATTGATAGGGACATATGGCCATGGATTATTGTTTTATAAAAACGGGAAAGTGGTACAACGATTAACCAAGAATGAAGGATTAACCAATGATATCTGCAAAAAAATATTCGTTTTCAAAAATCAGATCTATGTAGCTACGCCTTCCGGAGTCAGCATCATTCCTTATTACCGGGGTAAAACAGGAGAAATAATCCGTTTGAATGCAAACAATATTCTTCCTTTTAATGAAGTAAATGATGTGTATGTGGATGACGATGAAATACTGGTGGCAACCTCCAATGGTTTGTTGAGCATACAGCCATCCGTCATCGGTCAGATAAAAACGCATACTCCTGACTTGCATTTAGAAGAAATCTTTGTGAATGGGGAAAAGTTGGAAAAGGCTGAAGATTTTAAACTCCGGTATTCACAAAATTCCATTCACTTTCGTTTTACAGGAATCCATTTCCAATTGCCCAAAGAAGTTTACTACCAGTATCGCTTAAGTACAAAACAGGATTGGCAAACTACCCGCAACAATTTGCTCGAATTTCCTTTTCTGCCGGCAGGTGATTATACCTTTCAGCTGCAAACTTGTATTGCAGGCAGCCCATGGTCAGCATTAAAATCAGTTACGTTTACCATACAACCACCCTACTGGCAAACCTGGTGGTTTTATCTTTTGGTGGCGGTATCACTCATATTTGCAATTGCAGCCATTGTGAGGCGCAGGCTACATTCGATCCGGCAGCAACAAAATGAAAAGATCAAACTCGAAAGACAAATAACTGCGCTGGAACAGGAAGCATTGCAATCGATGATGAATCCCCATTTTATTTTCAATGTGATGAATTCTATTCAACATTTCATCAACAACAATGACAAAGCAGAAGCCAATAAATACCTTTCCAATTTCGCCAAACTTATCCGCATGAACCTGGCCATATCCTATAAAAAATATATTCCCCTTGAAGAAGAGATCGATTACCTGCAACTTTACCTTTCTTTCGAGAAATTGCGTTTTGGAGAAAAGATGCACTATGCGATTGAAGTGGATCCGGCCATTGATACGCACGAAATCCATATTGCAGTGATGATGATCCAACCTTTTCTGGAAAATGCCATCTGGCATGGAATCCTGCCTTTGGATCAACCGGGATCGGTAATTTTAAAGATCACACGGCCCGATGAATCTACTTTGCATATCAGTATCACCGACACGGGTGCCGGAATCGGCGATGAATATTTACAAGATGCTTCAATCCTGATGGAATCTAAAAGCCATGGAATTCAAATCACGATACGGCGGCTGGCATTAATTACCAGGTCGACCGGGCATGCGCTCCAATTAAGCTATCGGCATGTTCATCCATCGCTCCCTGTCAAAGGAACCTGTGTTGAATTTGTCTTGCCCATCGTTGTTTAAGTCTCTCTCTTTTACCGTTACCTCATTCATAACTACCGTTGCCTAAGTAAGCGTATTGGATACACTCACTTACTTATAGTTTTACGTCAACGATGCATCCATGTCAGATGCACTTAAAATGTTTTAACCATGGCAAACAACAGAAAATTAGTGCTCGTCCTGCTGCTGTCCGGACTTACACACTTTTCCCTTAAAGCGCAAAGCGGATTTGTAGCCTCCGGTGCTTCACTCAACTCTTCATCCGGTTCAGTAAGCTATTCTGTAGGTCAATTGGATTACCTGGACGTGAGTGGAACAGGTGGCTCAATCAATATGGGATTACAACAACCTTTCGAGTTTTTCGAAGTCACCGATGTAAAAGAATTGGATAATTCCGAATTGAATGGTATTTCGGTTTTCCCAAATCCGGCACATGAGTCGGTAACGCTTTTATGTGAAACGTTTGATCAGGGAAGTTTACACTATGCCTTGTATGATTTACAGGGAAGAACCTTGCTGACAGGAAATATTCAACAACGCGAGACTCCGCTTCAACTGGAAGAGTTTGCATTCACCATTTACTTCATCCGGATCTGGTCTTCTGAGAACAAATCCAAAACCGTAAAAATTATTAAATCCTTATAGTTATGAAAATTATAAATTCATGTTATGTATATGTTGTCCTGATTGCGGCAACTATACTTTTATCTACCAACCTGCAGGCGCAGGGGCTTTCAGATCAAATGAGTTATCAGGCTGTGATCCGTAAAGCGGACAATACCTTATTGATCAACAAACCTGTTGGCGTACGGATCAGCATTATAAAAGATACAGCATCCGGTCAGGCTGTGTATGTTGAAACCCATACCAAATCAACCAATTCCAACGGACTGGTACAACTTGAAATCGGCGGGGGCACTGCTGTTTCCGGAAAATTCGATGAGATTGATTGGGAAAACGGACCCTTCCATTTAAAAGTTGAAACCGATCCGGCCGGAAGAGCAAATTATGGTCTAGTTAGCTTGTCTCCAATGCGCAGTGTACCATACTCTAAATGGGCCTGGGGATCGGCCTGCTGTAACAATCAATGGCATCTTGGCGGTAACAGCAATACCAATGCAGCTACGCATTTTCTGGGAACTACCAACAACCAGACTTTAAACTTTCGGGTGAATGGAGTGAAGTCCGGTCAGATCGATCATATTTTATTCAACTCCTTTTATGGATCTGAATCCGGTAAAAATAATCATACCGGAAAATGGAATTCGGGTTTTGGAAATCAAACGTTGCGCGATCTTACAACCGGTCACGACAATACAGCCATAGGCGACGAAGTGTTAACGTTTAACCGCACCGGAAGTCAGAATACTGCCGTAGGTGAAGGCGCCATGTTCAAAAACCAAAGCGGCGACAACAATACGGCAAGCGGCTATACCGCTTTGCTCAATAATCAATCCGGGCATTCGAATGTGGCCAATGGAGTTGCAGCCCTTTACTCCAATCCGTTTTTGAGTTACCTCGTTGCCGTTGGTGATTCTGCATTATACAATACAGGTTTAGGATTTAATGCTGCCACACCAAAAGGCAGTGGTATTGATAATACGGCTTTGGGATCCAAGTCGCTCCTTTTAAATATTGGTGGTGCATCCAATACCGGAGCTGGATTTCATTCTCTGCTCAACAATACAAGCGGAAACGGAAATACCGGTATTGGTAGAAAAGCGTTGTTTGCCAACAAAACCGGAAACGACAATACCGGTCTCGGACATTCAGCCAACGTGGCCTCCGATACCTTAAACAATGCAACTGCTCTTGGTGCCAATGCCTATGTAGGTGCAAGCAACAGCATGGTGCTCGGAAGTATCAGCGGTGTGAACAGTGCCACTGCATCAACCAATGTTGGTATTGGAACAACCATGCCTCAGGAACGTTTGCACATTGTCGGAAAAATTAAAATAGTAGACGGAACCGAAGGACTCAATAAAGTATTAACCTCTGATGCAAACGGAGTAGCATCGTGGGCAAACGCCGCAGCTATGGCCAACGACAGCGACAACTGGAATCTGAATGGAAATGTAATTGTTGACAGTAATTTTCTGGGAACGATCAACAACAAAGCTTTAAACTTTAAAGTAAACAATACCAACTCAGGCACCATTAATCCAACATCGCATGCCACATTTTTAGGGATTGAATCGGGAATAGCCAATACAACCGGTGGAGGAAATTCTGCCTTTGGAAGCAATTCACTAAAAGCGAATACTACCGGTCACATGAATACAGCTCTTGGTCAATACGCTTTGTTTAGCAATACTACATCGAACGGAAATTTAGCAGCCGGACAGGGAGCGATGTATCAAAATACAACCGGTGCATTCAATGCCGGTATTGGTCAGAATGCGTTGTTCAACAATACAACCGGAAGCTTAAATTCAGCTTTGGGTTCAGGTGCTGATGTGTCGACCGGAGCGTTAAATTATTCAACTGCAATTGGAGCACGTGCCTATGTTACGCAAAGCAATAGTTTGGTTCTTGGTTCCATCAACGGGATCAATGGTGCACTGGCCAGTACCAATGTTGGTATTGGTAATACAGCGCCAACCGCGCGTTTGCATGTAACCGGTCAGGTGCGCATCGCCGATGGTACCGAAGGTGCAGGCAAGGTACTTACCTCCGATGCCAATGGTTTAGCCATGTGGGCTAATGCATCCGGAACAGCAAACGACAGCGACGACTGGACTCTGAATGGAAATACGGTTGTAGACAGCAATTTCATCGGAACCATCAACAACAAAGCGTTGAATTTTAAAGTCAATAACACAAATTCAGGAACCATCAATCCTACTTCACATGCTACCTTTTTAGGATATGAGTCGGGTATTGCCAATACAACCGGTGGAGGAAATTCAGCCTTCGGAAGCAATGCGTTGAAAGCAAATACAACCGGACACATGAATACTGCACTTGGTCAGTATGCCTTGTTCAGCAGTACCACATCAAACGGAAATTTAGCCGCCGGACAAGGATCCATGTATCAGAATACAACCGGTGCTTACAATGCAGGTATTGGTCAGAATGCATTGTTTAACAATACCACCGGAAGTTTTAATTCGGCGTTTGGTTCAGGTGCCGATGTTTCTACCGGTGCATTGAGTAATGCAACAGCAGTGGGCGCACGAGCGTATGTTACGCAAAGCAATAGTTTGATTTTGGGTGCCATCAATGGCATCAATGGCTCACTGGCCAGCACCAATGTTGGAATTGGAAACAATGCTCCAACTGCGCGTTTGCATATTACCGGACAAATCAGAATTGCAGATGGTACAGAAGGTGCAGGCAAAGTGTTGACTTCGGATGCAAATGGTTTAGCCATCTGGGCCAATGCAGGTAGTGCCATGGGTCCCGATAGCAGCAACTGGAAACTGAACGGCAACCATGTTGTCGACAGTAATTTTATCGGAACGCTCAACAACAAATCTTTAAAATTCAGAGTGAACAATATATTCTCGGGAATTATTGATCCCACCCTGGAAAATACATTTCTGGGTTATACTTCAGGCAATGCTACCATGACCGGAAATCAGAATGCTGCATTCGGAACCTTTGCTCTGAGTTTAAACACGACCGGAACAGGCAATACCGCGAGCGGACGTTCGGCTTTACGCAACAATACGACCGGTGTTGGAAATACAGGAACAGGTGCTTCTTCGCTCACACAAAATACCATTGGTAATGCCAATACCGCTTTTGGAAATCAATCGTTACGTACCAACTCAACCGGAAACAACAATACTGCAGTTGGTTATTCGGCATTGGTAAACAGCAACGGAAGCGAAAACACTGCCACAGGGATCAATGCCTTGCAAGCCAATACCACCGGTAGTTCAAATACTGCTCAAGGTGCGTCGGCAATGATTTTGAATACCACCGGAAGTATGAACACAGCTTTGGGTGAAGGTGCATTATTATCGAATACAGTGGGAACATCAAACACCGCTGTAGGAAGAAATGCCAATGTTGCTTCCAATAATTTAACCAATGCAACCGCCTTAGGTGCCGGTGCAACTGTATGTGCTTCCAATACCATGCTCTTTGGAAATACAGCCGTAACCGGATGGGGATTTGGAACCTGCGCAGGAAGCAATGCCATAACTGTGGGTACCAATTCGGGCAATGGGAATGGAGCCAGTTTAACATTAGGCGGAACATGGACTTCTACTTCCGACAGTACCAAGAAATACAATATTCACAAATTGCAATACGGATTAGCTGAAGTGATGAAACTGAAACCGGTGGCGTACATGTTTAAAGGAACCACCACTCCTGATATCGGATTCCTGGCTCAGGAAGTAAAACAGATTATTCCGGAAGTGGTTTATGGCAATGAAGGAAACATGACGATGTCGTATGCCCAACTCACTGCCGTATTGACTAACGCCATGCAGGAACAACAAGCACTGATTGAAAAATTACTGCTTGAAAATGCAGCCGCAAAAGCAGAGATTGCAACATTGCGCAGCGATATCAGCCAGATCAAACAATTCTTAAACCTGAGTACGGTAAACGCATCCAAATAAAACTCAATTCATTTTCTTATTGAACAAAAGCCACGGGATTTTTCGTGGCTTTTGCTTGTATGGATGTTGAACTGCGTTGCAGTTGCGGGATGATTGTTGTGTGTGACTGTAATGCCCTCCTCCGCTAAAGCTAAGGCGAGGCGAGGCATTCTTAATTTTTAATTCTTAATTTTTCATTTCAGGATACAATCCCGACCCCACAATATACGTTACACCCTCATGCTCCACTTTGCGTACAAAAGTTTGTTTGAGTGCCGGTGTATTATCGCCCGGAGTATACCAGTAATGTTCGAGCCAGGCTGAACCCTTTTTCATGGCTGCTTCATTTTGCAAACGGATAACAGGTTTACCCTTCAGGTCCTTTAAATCGATCAGGTTTCTTCCTTCTAAATTCGGATGCACTCCATTCACAAGTTCTACTCCTTCCGGACTTTGCACAAAAATGTAAGTAGACATAAACAGGAAAGGACCGCTTTTATCGCGCAGAATTGGAAATGCTTTCTTACCCTCTTTTGCAATTAAATCAGCTGCTCGATTTACCAGATCCTCAATAAAAGCCTTGTCCATTTGCATATGGTAAATTCCACATCCTATCAGGTATTGCTTTCCATCCGGAAATGTTACCCGTTTTACAAAAGTGGATTTCCAGGCCGGAAACATTTGTCCCGGCTCGGGATACATATAATGCGCCCAACCTTCGCCCGATGCACTTGCACCGGCTTCCAGAAAAAGTTTGCCAATCGGACGGTTCAATACATCGCGCAAATCGCTTACATTTTTTCCCTCGCTTTTGGGATCTGCTGCATGAAATTTTCGCACCCCATCAAGGGTCCACACAAAAAAGTAAGTATCGTCTTTAAACCAGCGCGATCCTTTCATGCGGAATTCCGGGAAAGCCTGTTCGCCTGATTTACTAAAAACATCAGCCGCTTCCCTGACCAGTGCCATCAGTTCAGGTGCTTTCATTTTCGGGGCAGTGGCTTCGGCTTTGGGAGCATCCGACAAATACACACCGCATCCTACCAGCACCGTTTTATTTCCCAATTTTGCTCCACTCACATAGGTAGATTTTTGTGTAGACACACTTTCGCCTGGCTTCGGCCACATATAATCTACCCAACCTGATCCCAGAGTCCGCATTACACTGAACATTTCCTGCACCAGCATTTTTCCTTCTGTGTCTTTTACATCCATTACGTTTCGTCCTTCCAGATTGGGGAAGCCCGGGTTCACGAGTTCCGTTCCATCTTCATCGATCACAAAAACATAAGTATCCTTCACCCTGAAGGGGCCTTTCATATCGTGCAACAAGTCGAATGCATCTTTCTTCAGGGTTTCGATTTGCCCTACCGCGTCCCGTACCATTTCAATCACAAATTCGGGTTCCATGCGATCGTTGTACATACCGCTTCCTACCACATACCGTTTGCCTTTCGGCGTAATGGCAACCCGCACAAAACTGCTCTTCCATCGTGGCATCAAACCGCCGGGTTCAGGCCATTGGTAATGGTACCAGCCTTCCGGTTTATAGGGCATAACCGTTACCGCCCGGAGCAAACCACGGATTATGTATTTACCGTTTACATCTTTCAATTCCAGTTGATTTTTGCCTTCCAGTTCTGCATCGGGATGCACCACCATATTACCTTCCATATCCAGAATGAAAATATACGTTTCTCCCTGACGCCAGCGACTGCCTTTTTCCCGAAAAGCGGCGAAAGCTTCCTCCCCTTTTTCACGAATCATTTTATCGGCATCCATGACCAATGCCATGAGTTGGACCGTTGAATCGGAAAACCCGACATGCGTTGGCGCGCTCGAAATTTGCATTTCCTTAAGCTGCATATTTGCATCAGGACCTTGAGCAAATGCTGTAGTATAATACAGCAAAAATGAAAACACGACGTTGATACTCTTTTTCATAATTGAAATGACTTTACGCGAAATCCTTCAAATAACCGCATCCTCCAAATGATTACGGTTCATACTGTTAACAGTGAAATATAAAGATACAAGTTACCTGCATGCAAAAAACCAAACTATGACCAATCTCATTGCTGCTCCTGACGAATCCGTTGATTCTGTACACGTTACAATATAGGTGAAACCCTAGCTTTGTGCTGAAAATTCTCAGCAACAGCATTAACCCTTATACATTTTCAATCATGAAAATCAACAAGAGCTATTACAAAGTTTACCATTGGATTGAAAACATCTTTCGCACACTATTTTTATTCGCACTGGCTTTGATCCATTTCCAATGTAACAATGTGCAGGATCTGAATACCGTTTCTCAGGTCGACCTGAATAAATACGTGGGCAAATGGTATGAAATTGCAGCCTTTCCACAATCCTTTCAAAAGGATTGTTATTGTTCAACTGCTGAATACACCTTAAGCAGCAATAAAGAATATGTGGAGATAGAAAACAGTTGCAACAAAGACAGCATTCAGGGCAAACAAGTTACCATCAAAGGAAAAGCATTCGTAGAAAAGAATTCGGGCAATGCCCGTTTGCAGGTACAGTTCTTCTGGCCTTTCAGGGGCAAATACTGGATCATCGATCTTGCTGATGACTATTCGTATGCGGTAATCGGACATCCCAACCGCGATTATTTGTGGATTTTATCCCGAACACCGGCCATGGCTGAACCGCTCTATCAGGAAATTTTAAACCGGGTACAAACGCAGGGATTTGATATCCGTAAAATAAAGAAAACCGTTCAGGTACTTTAATCCACGCTTCATTTTTGCCAGGCGGTTTGATTATCTTTACCCGCTATAATTCTTTTTTATGGATGAAGTGTATATAAATGATAAAACCTGGAATGCGGAACAATTGCTGACAGAGCCTTTACTTACGGGCGAATACGAAGACTGCACCTTTAACGGTTGCGATTTTTCACAAACCGACTTATCGCATTGCAAATTCATCCAGTGTCGTTTCGAAGCCTGCAACCTGAGCATGACACGGATTTTAAAAACTACTTTTCGCGATGTGCAATTCATCGATTGTAAGATGCTCGGACTTCTGTTCTATACCTGTAATCCCCTCGGGTTAACCTTTTCGTTCAGGCAATGCAACCTGCAGCACGCATCGTTTTATCAAACCAAAATTCGCAAAACACGCTTTGAACATTGCCGCATGCATGAAGTAGATTTTACACAATGCGATTTAACGGAATCGGTATTTCATGATTGTGAATTGGACGGGGCAAAATTTGAAAATACCATTCTGGAAAAAACCGACATGCGCGGTGCGTATAATTTTTCTATTCATCCCGAAATGAATCGCATACGTAAAGCGCGTTTCTCAAACGCCAGCATCAACGGGCTGTTGCAGGGGTATGATATTATTATTGAATGAGTTTTGCCTTGCAAGCCTCCGTTCACGCGTACATTAGTACGTGTGCCTGTAATTTGAAAATCGTATAAAGACAAGAAATTGGCGGGCGATGTTTACCATCGTGTTTGCATAAGATACAAAAGTATTAGTCCAAAGTGATGTTCAACCGCGTTGCGGTTGGGGCATTGTGGTCGCGTGCGGGTTATTGAGGTGGAACCGCGTTGCGGTTGAGGGTGTGTTGTCGTGTATGGGTTATGCTTGCCTTTGGTATAAAGTAGTCGTGAGACGAGGATGTTCAACCGCGTTGCGGTTGGGGGGATTGTGGTCGCGTACGGGTTATTGAGGTAGAACCGCGTTGCGGTTGTGTTGTCGCTTAAGGGTAATGCCCGCCGCCGCTGCGCTATGGCGGGCAACGCATTTTTCCCACCTTCGCCAAAGGCTACGGCGAGGCGATGCATTCTTCATTTTTAATTTTTCATTCTTAACTCTTCATTTATTGTTGCGTGAAGAGTCATAAAATAATCCGGAAATCTATCTCTAAATTAGCGATCTCTTTATGAATATAGTACTTGCTGTTTAGGATAAAGCGCGAGGGATTGAGCGGCATGTTTGAGCTCTTCCATAAAGTATGCGCCAGCAATACTTTATGGAAAGCGAGTAGCGAAAGCCCGACCCCTGAAGTATGCGCGAGTGGGATTTCACTATTTAAGAAACATCTCGTGCGCTTAACTTCAGGGGACGCGCCCAAAAAAAATTAGCATGAACAATGGACTCAGCGCATACGAGGCCGAAAAGCAACTAAAAAAATTCGGATACAACGAACTTCCTTCAGGCAAACCCAAAAGTATCGGACGCATCGCCCTTGAAGTGATGAAAGAACCGATGTTTTTATTGCTTATCAGTTGTGGTGGGTTGTATATGTTACTGACCGATTACCGCGAAGGCATCATCTTATTATCGAGTACGCTGCTGATTATTTACATCACCTTTTACCAATACCGCAAAACCGAAAAAGCATTGGATGCTTTGCGCAGCATGGCTTCTCCGAGGGCAACAGTTATCCGCGATGGAATAGAAACCGTAATCCCCGGAAGAGAAGTGGTTACGGGTGATCTGTTGTTACTGAATGAAGGCAATCGTATTCCGGCCGACGCGCGTATTCTTGATTCCATCAACCTGTGGGTAGATGAATCGTTACTCACCGGTGAGTCGTTGCCGGTTTTGAAATCCGTTCAAGAAGATCCTGCACATGAATTGTGTCAGGCCAATAGCGGTACCCTGATTGTTCAGGGCAAAGGAACGGCTGAGGTATTGGCCACCGGAACGCAAACCCGTTTTGGGAAAATCGGAAAGGTGCTCGAGAGCATCGAACAGGATCAAACGCATTTGCATCAGGAAATGAAGAAACTGATTCGTACGTTGTTCGGAATTGGATTTATTATTTGCCTGGGTGTGGTGGTGGCATTTTACCTCACTCGCGGAAATTTTATTGCCTCGTTGCTCAATGGTTTGGCTTCGGCCATTGCTATTTTACCCGAAGAGTTCCCTGTGGTGCTTACCGTTTTTCTGGCTTTGGGTGCATGGCGATTGTCGCGGAAAAATGTATTGACCCGAAAACCATCCGCCATCGAATCCCTGGGTTCGGCTACGGTTTTATGCAACGATAAAACCGGAACCATTACACAAAACAAAATGGAAATTGTTGCCTTGTACAATGGCAAAGAACTTTTTCCGAAACATCATTTCTCGGTTAACAAAGAACATCTGACCGATCTGACCACAGCCGCCTGGCGCGCATCACAACGCAATCCGATCGACCCTATGGAAATGGCGATTGATGCGGCTTATTTTGAATTGCATCAAACCACGGATGTAGACTACACACTTATTAAAGAGTATCCGTTGAGTCGTGAACTGTTTGCCATGACGCGTGTAGCCGAAGGCACAAACGGTGAAACAAACAGCGTTTCAGCCAAAGGCGCTCCCGAAGCTATTTTTAAACTTTGTAAGTTGGATGAAGCCACTATACAAAAACACCTGCTCATTGTACATGCATTAGCAGAACAAGGTTACCGCGTGATTGCCGTTGCCGGAGCACCGATGGATCATGATACCTTACCCGAAACACAACATGGTTTTGCATTTACTTTTCTTGGATTGATCGGGTTGGAAGATCCTATTCGGCCGGAAGTACCCCGTGCTGTGCAGGAATGTCACGAGGCCGGAATCAAAGTGATTATGATCACGGGCGACTATCCGGCTACCGCCCGCAGCATTGCCAGACAAATCGGAATTGACCCGGATGCTGAAGTTATTACCGGCGATGCATTGAACAAGATGAGTGATGATGAACTGAAACAAAAAATAAACCGGATCTCCATTTTTGCCCGCGTAGTACCCGAACAAAAATTACGCATCGTGCAAGCGCTCAAAGCCAACAACGAAATTGTAGCCATGACCGGCGACGGTGTAAACGATGCTCCCGCATTGAAGGCTGCACATATCGGCATTGCCATGGGAAACAAGGGAACAGATGTGGCACGCGAGGCAGCATCATTGGTCTTACTCGACGATAATTTTGCTTCGATCGTTTCAGCTATTCGTCTGGGTCGACGCATATTCGACAACCTGCAAAAAGCCATGTCGTATATTCTGGCAATTCATATTCCCATTATCGGGTTGGCCCTGCTGCCGGCTTTCATGCCCGCATTGCCTTTGTTGTTATTGCCCCTGCATATTGTATTTATGGAACTGATTATTGATCCGGTTTGTTCCATTGCCTTTGAGTCGGAACAGGAAGAAAAAGGCGTGATGCAACGACCACCGCGCAATCAGGCAGAACCCTTTTTCGGAAGAAAAAAAATAAGCTGGAGCGTGATGCAGGGTTTGTTATTGTTTATTATGGTGATTGGTGTTTACGGTGTAACAAAAAGTGAGGGCCATACCGAAGCAGAAATCCGCGCCATTGTTTTTTCGGCACTCATCATCGGTAATATTTTTCTGATCCTGAATAACCTGTCTAGTACACGCAGTGTGCTATCGGTGATACTCGAAAAGAATATTGCTGCCGCAGGTATTCTCAGTGTAGCGATGATTCTGCTGATCCTGATTACCACCGTTCCATACCTGCAAAGCATTTTTAGTTTTCAGTTTCCCGGAATTGAGCATTTTCTGATAGCGATTGCCGGAGCTCTGCTGTTGCTGGTGGTGTTGGAAGGTATAAAGTATTTCAGGTGGGTTACTGGAAAGAAGTTGCGGAGAGGGTGAGTCCCCCTTCGCTAAAGCTATGGCGGACAAGCATTTTTCCCGCCTTCGCCAAAGGCTACGGCGAGGCGATGCATTTTTCATTCTTAATTTTTCATTCCTTCATTTTCTCTATCTCAATCCGCATACTCCGCAGCATATCCATGATGCTGGATAAATTGAGTTCTTCTTCTTTTTTGTCGGAGAGGTTGAGGGTGCATACAAACTGCCACAACTCCAGCACATCGGAAGCGGCTACGGTATAGGGTGCGTAATTTTTGTTGTCGGAATGCAATTCGATGCGGTTGCCTTTGCGATGCACGCGTTTGTACACGATGCCTTCGTCTTTGGTGACCAATATATACGTGTTACCGTTTACCAGATCGTTCAGCGACTCCACGAATTTTCCGATTACAAAACTGCCTTCTTTTACCGGAGGCATCGAATCGCCGCGTACAGGAAACGCGCGGTGCTTGCCCACCACCCGGAAAGGCAGGTTCATGAGCGGGAGTTTTTCCATGTACTCAGGATCGGCATACCCGTTTAAGTATCCGGCCGAAGCTTTGGCGGTAACCACTTCAATGCGGTCGTTATTGTCTTTATCTACCACAATGGGAAACAGGATGCGGTTTTGTCCCACCTTGATCAATGCATCGCGGTCGACCGTAGTGAGGTTGCATTTAACCAGCGCATCAATAGCCACATGAAACAGGTTCGACAACAGGATGAGAATTTCTACCGGAGGATCGCAACGTCCTTCTTCGTACGAACCCACCCGCGCACGGGTAATATTAAGGCGGTCGGCGAGCTGCTCCTGCGTCCATCCATGCAGCGAACGCAAGTGCCTGATATTAATCGCTATTTTGTGCATGCTAAAATTATTAGTACAATGATACTATAATTATTGGTAATTTTAAAATCTGATTTTTGATGGGATGGAGCGGCAAATTGTACATATCGACCTGGATTCTTTTTTTGTTTCGGTAGAACGGCTCATCAACCCCAAACTAACGGGTAAGCCGGTACTGGTTGGGGGTATGAGCGATCGCGGGGTGGTGGCTTCGTGCAGTTACGAGGCGCGGAGTTTCGGCATTCATTCGGCCATGCCCATGAAGATGGCACGGCAATTATGTCCGGAAGCGATTGTGGTACGAGGCGATACCGAACAGTACAGCAACTATTCCACTATCATCACCGAAATGATTGGCGAAGAAGTTCCGCTGTATGAGAAAACTTCGATCGACGAATTTTATATCGACCTCACCGGCATGGATCGTTTTTTTGGCAGCTATAAACTGGCCACCGAACTGCGTCAGAAAATTATGCGCGAAACGCATCTGCCTATTTCCTTCGCACTGTCGGCCAATAAAACCGTATCGAAAGTTGGAACGGGAGAAGCCAAACCCAACGGACAAAAAGAAATTCTTCCCGGCACCGAAAAGAAATTTCTGGCTCCCCTGCCCGTACGAAAAATTCCCATGGTGGGCGAAAAAACCACCGAACTCCTGCGCGGTATGGGCGTGATGTGGATTCATACCATACAGGATATGCCGCTGGAACTGATGCAACAGGTACTCGGCGAAAACGGCAGCCTCATCTGGAGAAAAGCCAACGGCATCGATAACTCACCCGTGATTCCTTACTCGGAACGTAAGTCCATTTCTACCGAACGCACTTTTGAAAAAGACAGTACCGATATCCGGAACCTGAAAAACTTATTGCTCGGCATGGTCGAAAAACTTACGTATCAATTGCGCTCCGAACATAAACTCACGGCCTGCGTAACGGTTAAAATCCGCTACTCCGATTTCAATACCTATACCATGCAATCGCGCATTCCGTACACCGCGCTCGATCATATACTGATTGCAAAAGTGATGGATCTCTTTGACAAACTCTACCAAAAACGCCTGCTCATACGCCTGATCGGAATCCGCTTCAGTCACCTGGTGGGAGGCGGACATCAATACGACCTCTTCGAACAGCGACCGGAACAAATTCATTTGTATGAAGCCATGGATAAAATCCGCAACCGCTATGGCAAAGATGCTGTGAAACGCGCTGCCGGTTCTGCATACCGCCGCGAAGAGTTTAACCCCTTTAATGGAATAAAAAAATGAATGCCCATAACTCCCGCGAAGGCCTGAAGGCACATCGCCATGGCCTAACCAGAAGTTGAATCCAAAAACTAAGGCTTCCACGGACCCAACATAATTATATCATCCGCCGAAGCCTTGGCGTAGGTGGGCATAATTACGAAGTACATATTACGAGGTACGAAGTAGCTAACCAGAGAACCTTTACTCAATAACTAAAATGTCTCTACGCAGAAAACACAATTACACATTTACATAATTACGAAGTACATATTACGAGGTACGAAGTAGCTAACCAGAGAACCTTTACTCAATAACTAAAATGTTTCTATGAAGAAAACATAATTACACATTTACATAATTACGAAGTACATATTACGAAGCACGAAGTAGCTAACCAGAGAACCTTTACTCAATAACTAAAATGTTTCTATGAAGAAAACATAATTACACATTTACATAATTACGAAGTACATATTACGAAGTACGAAGTAGCTAACCAGAGAACCTTTCCCTAATAACTAATAACCCATTAACCATTAACCATTAACCATTAACGATTAACCACTCCCCCCATGCTCCTCAACTGCCATACCTACTATAGTTTCTGTTACGGTGTATTGCCCGTAAAAGATCTGCTGGCAGAATTGCAACGCAACGGATACGATGCTTTTGTATTGAGCGATATCAACAATACATCGGCTTGTCTGGATACGATACGTCTGGCTCCTGAGTATGGACTGCGTCCTGTTGTGGGAATTGATTTCCGCAATGGTGTTGCGCAAACATATATCGGCATTGCACGCAACAATACCGGGTTTCGCGAACTCAACGAACACCTTTCTACCCACCTGCATCAGACAATTCCGTTTGAAGCAGAAGCACCTGAATTTCATCATGCCTATATTGTGTATCCGCTTGCA
>Ga0172379_10000503_pt1 | contig 96799 bp, 91 predicted proteins | sample GrowelOW334metaG_FD_119756 | JGI IMG/M metagenome (GOLD analysis project Ga0172379, IMG submission 119756) | Groundwater microbial communities from an aquifer near a municipal landfill in Southern Ontario, Canada - Groundwater well OW334 metaG | ecosystem: Environmental > Aquatic > Deep...
CGCAACATTAAACCGAGGGATAGCCATTGCTAAAGGAAAATACATTGCTCGCATGGACGCCGATGATTGGTCATATCCGGACCGATTGCAAAAGCAATTTGAGTTTATGGAAAAAAATCCGGAAGTCGGAGTCAGTGGGGGAGTGGTGGACATTTGCGACGAAAAAATGGAAGTTACTGGTAGACGTAAATACAATTTGTCGGATGATTGCATCCGTAAAAAAATATTTCGATACAATCCATTCGCGCATCCCGCAATTATTATAAGGAAAGATATCTTACAAAAATCCGGCCTCTATGACGACGAATATAATCTGGCGGAGGATTATGAGCTATATTTTCGGATCGGACGACACTCAAAATTCGCGAACATGGAAGATATTTTGCTGAAATACCGTATTTTCCCCGGCTCATCTACTGGAAAGTCCACCAGAAAAATGGAATTAGCGACGATCAAAGCCAGAAACAAACACTCATCTGAATATAGAATCGGATTTTTCGACAGGTTGTACAAATCAGCCCAGTATCTTTCCGTTTTTCTTATTCCGTCAAAATTAAAAGTAAGATTATTTAATTTTTTCAGAAGTTAAATAATATTTTCAAGGCATGAAAAGTATCGTGGTAGTTTCTCATAAGTTTCTTACCCAGCCAGATGATGATCTGGTGTTGTTTTTGAATGAAAATAAATACGAAAATGTGTTGCATATCCGCCACAGTTTTTCTGATGCCCCGGATCGTAAAAGTTTTGTTATTTGGTATAAAAATGGGGATGCCTACAAAGAATATAAAACCAAGGACTACAAAAATTGGCCGGAAGTTTTCATATATGCCAAAGAATTTTTGTTTACTATAAAATTAATTATGGCTGGCAAGATTATTTGGGACAAATATATCGGCATGGACGGGTTGTGCGTTATATTTGGAAATTTTTTGCGATTTTTCGGAAAGGTAAAGAAAACCATTTATTGGGCAACTGATTTCGTGCCGGAAAAACGCTTTGGAAGCGGAATTAAAAATAAAATTTACCATTGGATAAATATCTGCGGCTATAAAAAATCCGATGAAATGTGGGATTTATCGCCCAGAATGGCGGAGGCGCGGGAAAAATTTCTAGACATCAAAAAATCAAATTATAAATTTCATCGCGTTGTGCCATATGGAGTTTGGACGGAAAGAATAAAAAAATATTCTTTTGCAGAATGTGAGAAAAATACGCTTGTTTTTATGGGGCATTTGTTGGAAAAACAGGGGGCACAGCTCATCATCAAAATCATCCCGGAAATCATAAGAGCCATTCCGAATTTTAAATTTAAGATTATTGGTGGTGGAAAGTATAGGGATGATTTAACGAATCTCGCTAAAGAGCTGGATGTTTTGCCGTATTGCGATTTTAGAGGTAAAATTGAAGATATAAAAATACTGGAAAATGAAATCGCAAAATCCTGTGTCGCTATCGCGCCCTACATAAAAAATCTTGACACCTGGACATACTATGCCGATCCGGGGAAAATAAAAACCTATTTAGCCTGCGGCGTACCAGTTTTACTGACTGAAATTCCATGGAATGCCAAAGAAATCGAGCAAAACAAATGCGGGATGATCATCAGTGAAGATTCAGAAGATATTAAAAATAAAATTCTAGCATTGATGGAAGAAAAAACGAATCAGGAATTTAGAGATAATGCTATCCAATACGCTAAAAATTTTGATTATAGAAATATTTTTAACACTTTAAATTTGTAAAGCATGTATACGAAGCTGGAAAATGAAGTTATTGATATTCTCCGATGTCCCGTGTGCAAGGGCAATCTTGAAATTAGCGGAGAAGAATTTATTTGCCAAAGTTGCGCCACTAAATATGCCCGCTCTAAAAAAGAAAATGTTTTGGATTTGCGCATTCATTACCCGAAAGCTTGTGTCCCGAACGGACTCAAAAAATGGTCAGATATCCAGGACGGATGCATACTTTATGAGAAAAATTTATTTGATTATGACGATTTAAAGACATATCAAAACGAAATAGATACGGTAAAAGAAATCTATGACCAGGAGTTTAATATCAGGGGAAAAGTGCTGGATGTGGGGGGCCATCAAGGAAGATTGCGCCATTTTTTAAACGAAAATGATGTTCCACTCTATGTTTCCATTGATCCTTTTATCGAAATTTTTGAAAATCTTGATACAAATCCTAATTTGCTGAAAGCTTATCCGTGTTTGACCGAGCCGTGTAATTTTATAGCTGCACACGCAGAAAGATTACCTTTCAAAAACAACTCCTTCGATTGGGTGCATATGCGCTCTGTGCTGGATCATTTTGAGGACCCATACCTGGCCTTGAAAGAAGCTCGTCGAGTTTTAAGTGATGACGGATCGCTTATGGTGGGCATGACGATTTCTGGCGGAAAATCTTCCATAAAGAAAGAAGACTCGATAACGGCCTTGATCATTAAAACAAAAAATAAAATCAGTCATGACGGCTTGATGGCATTTTTGCGAGTTGCCTGGGTGGCGCTCAAACTTAAAATAAAAGGCGTTGAAGAACACGCTTTTCGTCTTGATTATGACAGTTTGACGGACCTCTTGGATGTTTCCGGATTCGAAATCACCAAAGAACACTGGCAAAAACCGCCATTTTCAATGTGCTTGTATTTAACTGCTAAAAAGAAAAGAGTATGAAGTTAGAAAAATACGACCAATATAAAAGTGATATTTTTAATAAATTAAATTTTCCTTTTGAAGCTGGAAAGAAGATGCTGGATTGCGGCTGCGGAAACGGGATAGACTCTGAAATTTTCATCAACGAGTTTGGACTCGAAACTTGCGGTATCGATGTTTACAAAGACAAAAACATTGACAAAATAAAAGGGTTGACATTCAAAGAAGCGGGGATATACAATATTCCTTTTAATGACGATGAATTCGATTATGTTTTTTTGCATGATGTCCTGCACCACATCGACGAAAAAAACCAGTCCAGAAAAAAACACCTGCAAGCGCTGGATGAACTAAAGAGAGTAGTAAAGAAGAATGGCAAAATTATAATCGTGGAAGGTAACCGCTATAACCCCCTGTTTTATCCGCATATGGTTAAAATGAGAGGGCACAATCATTTCAAGCAATCTTATTTTAAAGAAATAGTAAGCAGCGCTTTTAATGGTTATAAAATTGAATTCAAATTTTTTGAATGTCATTTATATCCGAAAAATTTCCTGTGGTTTTGGAAAATATACGAAAAAATAATGGAGAGGTATGTTCCTTCAAGATATCTTGCATATAATGTTGCGGTTATTAATAGTGGAGAAAAAGACGGTAGCTTCATTTATTATGACGGTAGAGTTCCTAAAAAAAATTTACTGATCCAGTTCTTGTTGATTCTACAATGGCCCCTGGCTTTCTCTTTCTTCCGATGGATTATCAACGCCAAGCTGAAAAATTGCGAGAATACTGGTTACATTCCGGGCATGCGTTTTTTGTATGGAAATATTTACGCTGAAAATGCATTTTTATGTGATACCTTTTTTGTCGATTATGCCCCGATATATATTGGAGATGGTGCGAGATTTTCATTTGATAATATGATCATCACTTCTACGCACAGTCTGAAAGATTTTAAAAAAATTACAGCGAAACCGGTTTGGATTGGAAAAAATGTATGGGTAACAAGCCGTTGCATCATTATGCCAGGCGTAAAAATAGGAGATAACTCCGTAATCAGCGCTGGTAGCATTGTTAGAGACGACATTCCGGCCAATTGCATTGCCGCAGGCAACCCGGCCAAGGTGGTCAAATATCTGGAATAAAATGAAAATATCTAAAAGAATAATTTTTTATATCAAGATAACGCCTTTTAAAAAAATACCAAAGGAGGTGTTTTTTCGTTTTTTTCCCAACTTTGCCTGGAAGATTAACAAGTGGCAACTAAAAAAAATGATTCGCGAATTGCAGAAAAAAAACAAGGAGTTCATCCTGGAAATAAGATTTGGGGGACTGGGCGACCATTTGATCTTCTCAGCTTTTCCAGAAATTTTTGCTAAAAAATTTAATATTAAATTTTATTTGTCATCCCGCTCTGTTTTTGGTCATGAGGAAACAAGAAATATCGTATGGAGAGATAATCCGTATGTTAAATTTATCGATGCGCCTGGAAAAGAATTGAGTTGCCCTAAAATAGATAAATACAAGAATTATAACGATGCTTTCGCAGACATTTTCGAGTTAGGAGAAGAAGAACAAAAGGTAAAAATTTATTACAAGCCCAAAAAAATGGATGTAAACGAGGAAGATATTCTCTGTGATTTAACGTTTGGTCGAGCCGGAGGACATAATGGATACAAAGAAAAAATTTTTGAGGATAATGTAATAAAATATTTACGGAATAATTTTAGTGATAAAACTTTTATCTTATTGATGCCAGATGCTGAATATGCCGATAAATCATTGGCGAATGCTGTTATGCGGAGCGGATTAAAATATAAAATTCAAACAGTAAAAAACATCCATCACTTAGCTGATTTTTTGTATTCCTACCCAACACGGATACTTTTGTATAGTGGTGCAGCAAGTCTGGCTGTAGCAATAAATTGTAAGGCAACTGTTCTTTGCAACAAACTTTCAAATCCTTATTTTCAATACGGCATTCATAATTACGTGCGACTGGTAAAAAAAGATTAGATATATGCCTGAAAAAGAATACAAAAACGCAATTTGTTCCCTATGCCGAAAAGAAGGCATCGAACTTTTTATCGCTAAAGATAAAGTTCACAAAAAACCAGGGGTATTCCACGTCTTTCATTGTCAAAACTGTCAAGTCGATTTCATTGAATGCCCAGAAGATCTGACTGACTATTACGATAACAATTATTTTTCTGACCTAATCAATGAAAAAAGTTTATTGTTCCGCATAAAATCGCATGTTATAGCTAATTTTTATGCGCCATCAGGATTCATCAAGAAAAAAATATACGGTTTTCTCCTGGGCTTTATTGCCGCCTTACCCCAAGAAAAAGGGCGAATTTTGGATGTTGGTTGTGGCCCAGGTGATATCTTGTATTTGCTAAAAAAAGTAGGATTTGATGTGTATGGGCTGGATATTAGCCAATATGCGGTTGATGCAGCCCACAAAAACGGTCTAGAAAATGTTGCTTTAGGCATGGAAGACAAATTGGCCGAGTATTCCGATGAATTTTTTGATTGCATCCGCGGTTCACATGTTATTGAACATATGCCGGATCCAATCAAATTTCTAAATTTATGCCGGCGAAAATTAAAGAATGGTGGTTCGCTTATTCTTGCTACTCCAAATATCAACTCCTTTAATCGGGTTATTTTCGGCGAACACACTAAATGTTACCGCGACATCCCAAGACACATTATTTTGTTTTCAAACAAAGGGATTACTAAAATTTTGAAAAAAGCTGGGTTTGGGGATGCTAGGATAACTTATAGAAATATGTTTAGTGATTTTTATGAGGGATTGTTTTGTTTTTTGGATGACAAATTTAAGATTTTAAATACGACTTTAGGAAAAAAGCTTTATAGAAATATTTTTATCAATTTTATCTTTTTACCAATCGACTTTTTCGCTATAATGATTGGAGGTGGAGAAACAATGACGGTTAACATTAGAAAATAATCCATCCTAATAATATCAATAAAAAAAGCTACTTCCATGACGTATATTTATAAAAAATTATCACAGATTATTTCCATTATAGAAAAAAATATTTTTGTGATTACTTTGGTTTTAATTTCAATGGTTACCTATAACCATTTTTTGCTTAATTTTAATAATTTGTTATTTGACGATTTTATATTTCGCTTCAATGAATCGCTAAAAGAACTCCCTCTCTATCCCCAGAGCTGGCTATCTAACACCAATATGGGTGTTATACACGGCCAACCCTTTCTTTATCCTCTACATTTATTTTGGGGAATTTTATCCAGATTAGGAATTGGATGGAATATAATTGAAAGAATCTTTTTTTTCTGGCCGCTTATAATAATAGCTCCTCTTGCATCGTTTTTATTATTCAAAAAGCTTTTAAAATCCAATTTGGGCGCGGCTATTGGAAGTATTTTATTTACCTACAATTCTTACTTTATGGTAGCGCTTAACTATGGGTTCTTTTTTATTATTATTTCGCAAATCCTGGCTCCTCTTTTTTTGCTCTTGCTTTTTAAAACCCTAGAAAACAAAAGGTTTGATTATTCCGTGATTACTGGAATAATAGGATTTCTGATAACCTCTTACGATTTCAGGACGTTCTATATTGTTGGTTGTATAGCATTATTATACGTAATTTTTTCTTTGTTTATCGACAAGGAAAGCAAGCTCTCAATCAAAAATATTTTTCTTTTTTTCATGCCCTTCATAATCGTTTTATTATTAAACAGTTTTTGGCTCATTAAATTTGTAAATGGCAGTTCTGATTACGCCTCTATTTTAGACAGAGGTTTTCAGACAGTTTGGTCTCATAATTTAATCAACTCTTTATCTTTACACCATCCATATTATGGCGCGGGTGAAACTCTACATGGAGGCACCTTTGATTCTTTGGAAAATGTCAGATTTTACTTTTGGATCATACCTATAGCGGCCCTTCTAGGAATTATTTTAAATAAAAGAAATGCAAAAATTCTCATCATTGGGGTGATGACACTCATTTTTATTTTAATAGCTAAACAACATGCCCCACCCTTTACTGGTCTGTATGAATGGCTATATTACAACATCCCCGGATTTAATGCTTTTCGCGAAGCAGGTAAATTTTATTTTGCCATAGCTATGGGGTATTCAATTTTGGTTGGCTCGTTTATCAAGTGGATTTGGGAAAACTGGACAAAAATCACGAGTAAAAAGATTTATTCAAAATATTTAATAATATCAGCAATTACCATTATTCTGTTGCTAAATACTATTCATTTATACCAAGGAAAGGATCCGATTTTTACCAATCCCAAAGAAATACCTCCCGATTATCAGATATTTAAAGATTTCTTTCTAAAACAGCCTGATTATTCTGGTGTCCTTTGGATTCCTAACGCCTCAAAACAATGGGCAGCTACATATACTAATAATCATCCTTCATTGGGGCTAGAAAGTATGACATTAGATTGGGGCTGGAAAGATTTTGTTTCGCATAATTATAAAAATGGTAACTATCCTTATGGCGATGAAATCACAGCACCTCTCAAGCAATCATACGCTAACACATTACTGGACGTTTCTTCTGTGAAATATATCGCAATTCAGTTGAATGACGGACCAAATCTGACAGAGTCTTTTATTGATTTAGCACGAATGTATGGCGAACGCAATTTTTTCATTAGCGAATTAGATGATCTTCAGTATTTAAAGAAAATTGACATTGGGACGAAAGACCTTGTTGTTTATGAAAACAAAAATTTTAAGCCGCTTTTGTATACCACAAACGAAAAAGAGACTATCTATGACAGTATTCGTTTTCAACCAGTAAACTATAAATTCATTGATTCTACGGAATACAATATTTCTATTGAAAATATATCTCGCCCTATATATTTAAATTTTGCCCAAACTTATCATCCCGAATGGAAAATTAGAGCAGGGGACTTCATCTGGATAAAGACTCTAATGGGCGAAAAATATTTTTTACCAGACGAAAATCACTATAAGAATACGGCTAATTTGAATTCTTTTTATATCGATCCCAAAGAAACTTGCCAGTCAAGCGACTCTTGCCATCAAAATCCCGACGGCAGTTTTAATATTGAGTTGACCCTCTATTTCAAGCCCCAATCATATTTCTATCTTGGCTTGATTATTTCAGGCCTAATCCTCGCCGGACTCTTGGGCTATCTGGGATGGGACTTTGCGAAGCGTCACAGAAATAATAATCTTAAATAAAAGTATTTTGGTTATTCATAGCAGCAAGGGAGTTTAATTGTAACAAAATGTTACAATTGGAGTGCTAAAATGTTACAATAAAATTAAAGAAACTATGGAAAAATATCTGAAAAAATATTATCGCCTTTTTTTTCTGGCTGTCGCCGTTCTGCTTTTGTATCCGACTTTGCAAAGGGGATATATTTTTCTTCTTGACTGGATGGTGGAACCGAATATTGCCTTTTCCGATATCAATCTTCTTTCTGATTCCATCGGGTGGATAACTTACAAATTTCTGGCTATTGTTTTTTCATTCGCCGTTTTTCAAAAAATTCTTCTCTTCGCCATTGTATATTTTTTGGGTCTGGCGGGTTTTCGGCTGGCAAAACGAACTAGGAATATCTATGCCCAATATTTCGCGGGACTCTTTTTCATTTTTAACCCGTTCATCTACGCACGATTAGTGGAGCAGATCAATGTCATCGTTGGCAGCGTTTTGTTTTTATGGTTTTTGGTATATTTTCTGGAATATCTGGAAGAAGATGTTTTAAAAAAACTTGTCTGGTCTGCTATTTTAGCAGCGCTGGCTATTTCCTTTTTCCCGCATTGCGCTTTTTTAGTTGCTGCAACTTTTCTTGTCCTAGTTATCTCTAATTTTATCAGCAAAAAAGATTGGAAATTAATTTTTAAAACAGCCTTGATATTCGGGGCAATAGTTATATCTTTAAACAGTAATTGGCTTTTTTCTTTTTCCCAAAACCGAGGAGATTTGGCTGTGGTGGAAAATTTTTCCCAAGCTGATTGGAAATCATTCGAAACAAGCTCTATCGGAGGCGATTCGGTTTACACGACAGTCCTAGCCCTGCAGGGGTATTGGGGAGAATATCAAGATCGATTTGTTTCCATTAGGGAAAACCCGCTTTGGAGCCCCGCTTTTCTCTTGATTTTTGCCCTGTCAGTCTTCGGCGCAATCAAATTGTGGAAAAAAGATCCTCATGCGAAACCGCTGATATTCCTGTTTTTTATCGCTTATATTCTGGCTATCGGCATATCGTCGCCGATTACTAAGCCTCTTTCCGTCTTTCTTTATAATTATCTGCCTTTTTATACCGGTTTACGTGAGCCGCAAAAATGGGTGATTGTTTTAGTTTTCGTCTATGCATATTTGGGCGGTTGGGGCATCAAATATCTCTTAGAAACTAAAAAATTTAAGGATTATCGCACAGAAATAGGAATCTTCTGCGCAATTCTCCCGATTATTTTTTCTTTTTCAGCCATCCAGGGCATGCGCGAGCATTTCACGCCGCAAGAGTTTCCCGTAGAGTGGCAAGGGGCCAAAAATTTTCTCAAGGAAAATCCGACTGATGGTAAAATTTTGTTTTTACCCTGGCATTCGTATATGGAATTTAGTTTTGCCGGCAAAAATATTATAAACCCAGCACAGTCTTTTTTTGGGAAAAATATTATTGTGGGCAACAACACCGAATTTGGGCCGGTCTATTCACACTATTCTGATCCGCGAACCCTGGCCATTGAAAAATATATGCCCAGAAAAAATAATCCTTCGGAAAAAATAAACTATGCTGATTTTATTTCTGATATGGAAAAATTCAAAATTCAAAAAATAATTTTGGCCAAAGACGAAGATTGGCAAAAATATGCCTGGCTTGATACTATACAAACAACCAAGGTTTTGGAAAATAATAAGCTAAAAATATACGACCTCCAATGAAAGAAATCAATCTTGAAATTAAACTGCCTGCTTTTTGGGACACATACCTAGCCGGAAAGATAGCTAGAATCATTGTTTCGCTTGCCTGGCTATTTTTCACTGCCTACATCGGGACTGAACATCTTTTCACATTTATAGAAATGCTCGTTTTGGCGTATCTTGGCCTTTCTATAATCTGGAGACTTTCCAGCCGCGTCTCCGCCGTCATTGCTTTATTATTTCTTATTGCTGAGCCATTTTTACTCTATTTTAAAAATGACGCGCTGGCGGAGACTTTCGCCGTATATGCCTTCTATTTTCTAGTTATAACCGTCTTCCAAGAGGTTTTATGGCTTAAACATGAGCAAAAAACCTTGCCCGAACGCCCTGTGGATAACTCACCTGGACACCCCAAAAGAAAGATTGTATAATAAAGATAATATTAACAAAATGTTTGGTCGATTGCATTTTGCAACTAGCTAGTTGAGTTTAATTTGTCAAAAACAAAAAATAATGAAAAGAATTCTAACATTATCCCTCTTGTTTGCTGTAAGCATCGCTATGGTCGCAGGTGTGGCTCTGGCCAATTATGGCGACAAAAACAGCCTTTCCGGTTATGTAAAAGAAAAGGGAACCTTAGCCGGCATTAAGGGTGCTAAAGTCAAAATCTATACTCAGGGCGGCACCAAAAAGGGTTCTGACACGACCAATATAAAAGGAAAGTATTCGATCAAGAAATTGACCGAGAAGAAATATGTAGTTCGAGTGACAGCAAGCGGATGGCATGATCCGAAGAATGTCCAGAAGAACAAGATTTCCAGCACCGTCAAAGTGGATGGAAGCAAAAATAGAAACTTCTATTTTGTAAAATAATTTTCTTATCCAATCCTTACAAAAAACGTCCGCGCGGACGTTTTTTGATATTGACCAAAAAAATAAAAAGGGTCATAATAAGAACATGAACAAAAACAATAAACTGATCAAGCAAAAAGCCATAGTGTTTTCGATAATCATAATCTTGGTCGCGGGAGGATATTTTTTATATCAATATTATCAAAAAAAGACAGCGGCTGAATTTGCGGTTGAGGAAAAAATATCCGAGTTTGAGAATAAGATTCCATTGCAATGCGAAAATGGAGAATGGACTGAATTTCCGGATTACGCGCAAGCTGGAAACTTTCCAGAATTCAAAGGCAACGCAACCCTAAAAATGAAAGATGCCGAAAATTTTACTGACGCAGATGGCGCAGACTTCTTTACTACAGATGAAAATTATTCGCTGGCTTTTTTCGCCGACAAAGCCGTCCGCATCGAGGGCTTGAATATCAGCTCAAGCAGCAAAAAAGAGATTTATGTCAAGCGGATCAAGTGCGTAGGTAAAGAAGCAGATCCGGAAATCCAATCACAAAGGCAAAACCTGATGAAATATTTGAGCGCCAACATCAACTCGCTGGCTCTCGAAAAAAGCGCCGTTGATGCGTGGCAAATCAATACTTTCTATTTTGTGAATGACAATGATATTTATGTGGAATATGAATCGCTGGGCTCTGTCGGCGGCGACGAACCCTATGACGGCCGTCTTTGGCTGATCCGGGCAACCAAACTGGAACGGACAATACCTGCCATCGAAACATTGGCCTATATACGAGAAGACGCGAAAGATCCAAGCAAAAACATCTTGAAACAGGGGACTGACTTATATAAAGACGCCACTGGCATGGCCGTTTATGAGCTTAATGACGATGCCACCAGATGGGTTATGCAATAATAAATAAAAAAACACATATGCCTAATAAAACTGTCAAAGTTTCCATAAAACCGCTGAAGATATTCTTCATATTTTTGATCGCTGTTGTTGCTTCGGGAATTGTTTATTTTACGAAATCAAATTTGAAAAAATCTTCTACGACCATCCGCAATGAGAACAAGATTGCGCAGGAACAGGAAATCGTCATGCCGTTAGAAACCGGCGTGGCTGATTCTGGCCTTGAAAACACTTCTACTGTTGTTTCCGGACTGAACGCAAAGGTAATTTTCGACAGCTTTGAAGAAATTGACGGCAACAGCAGCCTAAAAGCAACTTTTCTGGAAAATCCATCTGCTTCAATAAAAATAAGCGACTATTTCAACAACATCGAGCCGGAAAAGTTCTATCGCTTGAGTTTTTTAGCAAAAACTTCCGCTAACAAAGAAATCGGTGTGTCTCTGCTGGGGGATGGCGATACCCAGAATTTGGGACAGCTAAAAATGCCGGGCAACAAAGGAGTGCGGTATTATGAGTTCAATTTTCAAGCGCAAAACAGCGCCCAAGATCTGGCACTGACATCCGGCGACAACACGCGAGCCGACATCTGGCTGGATGACTTTATGCTGGAATCATTGGATGTGAACTCCCCGGAAGAATTGCAAAATTTGAAACCGACGATTTTTGGCGATACCTCCTGGAAAAATACCGACCAATCACAAACCGAAGATGAAAAGAATTCAGAAGATCTTTTGTCCAGAGCGGGAAACAAAATTGGACAAATTTTCCAACCATCCCAACCGCTTATTTCCGGTGCTGCCTTCAAAATTCAAAAAGTGGGAACTGGCGGAAAGGGAAACTATCAAATCCAATTGCGCGAATATGACCAAAATCTGGGAATAATTTCAGACAAAATACTAGCCTCGCGAAATATTTACGATGATTATCCACCCTCGATTGCTGATGAAATAAAAGAGAAGGAGCAAAACATTCGTGAAAATTTCGCAAAAAATGAGGATGACATCCGAAAAGGCAGAATTTCTGACGATTCAGCATCCGATCAGTACCCATCGAGTTTTACTCAAGAACAAATTGACGGTGCCAAGGCCCAAAAACGCCAAGAAAAAATGGAAATTGCCATTGAGGACATGAAAGAATCCTATAACCAGCCCTATGAATTGGAGATCCCGATTGCGGCTAAAATAGACACCAACAAAAAATATTGGATCGGCATCGATACGGCTGGTGTTAAAGTTGACAAGAACAATTACATTAAAATTTTTTATAACAGCAAGCTTACTAGCGCGGAGGCTGAATCAAGCTTTATCAGCGACAAGGCAAGTACTTGGCAAGAATTTTACACATTGTGGTTTAAAACTTTTTATCCCGTGCACGCCCAAACACAAGGAGAGATTATTCTCAGCGGTGCCTCAATCTCAGATTTTGGCAATGGGAAACTTTTATATCGTTATCAATTTAATGACCAGGATTATGAATCCATTTCCGGGTTTCCCGACCGGAGAATTTATGACATGTATTCAGGGAATTTTGACAGCTCTGATACTTATGGAAACTATAGATTTTCCAAAGATAATGATTACGCGATATATAAGTTTAATACACTGTACCCATCCGAAAAAATAATCATTCGAGAAGGATCTTTCCACCAGGGTCTCGCCATTGAATTTTCAACCGATGGCGAAAATTGGGAAGAGGTATATTCGGAAAATCCAGCGGAAAATAACCAAAAAATTAACCCGATTGCAATCTATCTTGAAAGTAAGAGCTCCTCATTTTATTTAAAAATAAGGCCGGCTGGAAATAATTGTATTTTATTAGATCTTTCGCTAGAGGCAGAATTGGCCTCAAATTAAGGAAATTTAGCCAGAATTAAATCTTTGACTATTTCGGCTAAATTTTATAAAATAATAGGGTAATATCTTGAAGAATAATTTTCACCCTGTTAAATAATCCGCCACAGCGGATTAAGATTTGAGAGAAAACAGGTGAATTTGCAGGGTTAATACTAACTATTAAAAAATAGGTTTGTTTCTACAAAAAAATAGAATCAAATCTTATTTAACAGGGTAAATGGAAAATAAGCCTTATCTTTCAATTGTGGTGCCAATTTATAACGAAGAGGGGAATGTCCGGGAATTGCACCGCCAAATCAAAGAAGCCTGCCAAAAAATCGGTAAGCCCTTCGAGATTGTTTTTGTGGATGACGGCTCAAAAGACGCAACCGTCAAAAATTGCGAGGGTTTGAGCCCGCTTAAACTTATCAAATTCCGCAAAAATTTCGGACAGACAGCCGCTTTTGACGCCGGCTTTAAAAACGCTACTGGCGAATTGATTGTCACTATGGACGGTGATCTGCAAAACGATCCGGCAGACATCCCTCTGCTTTTGGCCGAAATGCAGAAAGGTTTTGACATTGTCGCCGGTTGGCGCTGGAAAAGAAAAGACTCTTTCAACAAAAAATTCTTTTCCCGCACCGCTAATCTTTTGCGCAAATTTTTTATCGCGGATACGATTCATGATTCCGGTTGCAGTTTGAAGGTTTTTAAAAGCGAATGTTTCGTCGATGTCGATCTTTTCGGCGAGATGCATCGCTTCATCCCAGCCATTTTGGAGTTACAGGGCTACAAAGTCGGCGAAGTAAAGGTCAGCCATCACCCCAGGATCCATGGCAAGACCAAATATAATTGGAAAAGATCCATTAAGGGCTTGGTGGACATGATTTCTATCTGGTTCTGGCGAAAATACGCCAACCGCCCGCTTCATCTTTTTGGGGGAACCGGTATTATCTTTTCATTATTAGGCGTAATCATTTTAGTCTGGATGATCATTGAAAAAATATTGGGCGCTTCCATCGCGGAAAAAATTTGGCCGTTGATCGGGGTGTTTTTGGTCCTGGTCGGCATCCAGCTTTTTGTTTTTGGACTGCTCGCGGACATTATGATCAAAAATTATTACAAAAACAGGCATTCGATGAACTATTCAATCAAAGAAATTACAGAATCGTAATAATAGGAGTTTATCCCGCATCCAATTCCAACAAAGTTTAGATGTTATGATTAACTTTGCTTGTGAAGTCGCCTGCGGCTAAGTTGTATCTAAAAATTTAATTATAACAGCGAATTGGTGCGGGATGCTCATTTTTATTTCCACTCGCACAGCTCGCGGATAAAAATGGCATGAAAATAGGAGTTATTGGGATTGGGTTTGTTGGCTTGCCTCTGGCAGCCGCTTTTGCCGATATGGGCAATACGATTTATTGTCTCGACACCGACGCAAAAAAAATAGAGGGGCTGAAAAACGGTATTATGCCTATCAACGAGCCTGGCCTGGAACCCTTGGTGAAAAAGGGCATGGAACATAAGTTGCTTCATTTCACAACTGATTATGACGAAACACTAGCGAATAGCGAGATTATTTTTATCGCTGTCGGCACGCCTCCGGGAGATGACGGCAGCGCGGATTTGAGCTACGTTAAGGCCGTCGCCAAAGAGATCGGCAGTCGCATGACAAAACCGCTGATTATCGCGGACAAATCAACGGTGCCGGTGGGAACCGCTGAAGTAGTCAAGGGAATTATCCAGGAAGAACTCACCAAACGAAATCTCAATCTGGAATTTCATGTTGTCAGCAATCCGGAATTTATGGCCGAAGGCCGAGCTATGAAAGATATGCTGGAGCCCAGTCGAATCGTTGTCGGCACCGACAATGAAGAAGTGGCGGAAAAACTGCATAAATTATATAAACCCTTTATGATGCGCGAAGACCGGTTCCATAGCATGGGCGTACGCGACGCGGAACTGACCAAATATACCGGCAATACCAATCTGGCGATGAAAATTTCTTTTATCAATACGATTGCCGGAATTTGCGACTTGATCGGCTCGGATGTGGAAAAAGTCGCCGAAGGAATCGGCAGTGACCCGCGCATCGGCACGAGCTTCTTGCATCCCAGTTGCGGATACGGCGGCAGTTGTTTTCCAAAAGATGTGAAGGCGCTGGTAGCTTTCGCCAAGAAAGTCGGTTTGCCTGCGCCCTATGTTCAACTTCTGAACGCTATCGAAGAGGTCAATAATTTTCAAAAAACCATTATTCCGAGAAAAATTATCGCCAAATTTGGCAACGACTTATCTGGTATGAAATTTGCTCTCTGGGGTTTGGCTTTCAAAGCCAACACGAACGACATGCGCGAATCAGCCAGCATCAAGATCGTCAACGAACTCACCAAAAGGGGTGCAACTGTTTTGGCTTATGATCCTTTGGCCGTTTCTGAATCACGAGAAGTTTATCTTAAAGACAATGACAAAATAATTTATGAGGAACACGATAAATACAAAATTTTGGAAGGCTGCGGCGCGCTAATCATCGGCACTGAGACCAAAGAATACCGCGCGATTGATATTGAAAGAGCCAAATCAATACTTAAAAATCCGATTATCTTTGATGGCCGAAATCTTTTTGATATTGAAATGTTAAAAAGCGCCGGTTTTGAATATTACGGCATCGGCAGGGGAGACAAGATCGAATATCAGAAAATTGAACTTTAAAAATGGCTGAAGAGAGCGGTTTTATCCGCTCTTTTTTCTTTTCATCCAGACAAAATTTTGCTATAATCAATCTATGAAAGTCTTATTTCTCAATTATGAATACCCGCCAATCGGCTCGGGCGCGGCAAACGCGACTTTTTGTATTTTACACGAGTATGCCCAAATACCCGAATTAGAAGTTGACTTAATCACATCTTCAGCTTCAGGAGAATACGTTCAGGAGGAACTTGGCAAAAACATCAAAATCCATCGTCTGCCAGTGGGCAAAAACGCGGATAATTTGCATTTGCAGACCAGAAAAAATTTGATTCTTTACTCGATAAAGTCATATTTTTTCGCCCGAAAATTGATCAAAAAAGCTAAGCAAAGCGGACAAGCGTATGAATTGACCCATTCTTTTTTCACAGTACCTTGTGGCTTCGTTTCTATGCTTTTAAAATTTGAATTTGGACTTCCGTATATTGTATCCCTCCGCGGTTCAGATGTGCCGGGCTACAGTGACCGCTTTGTTTTTATTTATAAATTTATCACGCCGATAATAAAACTTGTCTGGAAAAAATCTTCTTTTGTTATTGCAAACAGCCAGGGATTGAAAGATTTGGCACTAGAATCAAGAACAAAAAAGGAAATTGGTATAATTTTCAATGGCGTGGAAATAGATCGATTTAAACCGGATGAAAATTTGAGAAATAAAGAAAAGTTTATTATCACCGTTGGCGCGTCACGCATCACTCATCGGAAGGGCTTCAACTATCTGATTGAAGCGATTGCGATGTTATCGCCAAAATATCCAAATATCTATGCAAAAATAATGGGCGAGGGAAATGCCAAAGAAGAACTGGAGCAACTAGTGAAAAAACTTAAACTCGATGAAAAAATAGAATTTTTGGGCCGCATACCGCGTGAAAATCTCGCTCCATTTTACCAGGAAGCTGATCTTTTTGTTTTGCCCTCTCTCAACGAAGGCATGAGCAACGCCATGCTGGAAGCGTTATCTTCTGGCCTACCTTTGCTTTCGACAAACACCGGCGGCGCGGATGAATTGCTGAAAGATGGCTCTAATGGATTTATTATAAAAATGAAAGATGCCTCAGATATCGCCGAAAAAATTGAAAAAATAATCGCCAACAAAAATTTACAGGATTCCATGGGAAAAGCCAGCAGAGAATTAGCGGAAACTATGAGCTGGCAAAAAGTAGCGCAGCAATATTTCGATTTATATAAACAAACAATCAATCATGCATAAGTATTTGAAATTTTTTCTGAAACTGGCCGTCAGCCTCGGCTTTGTTGCTTGGATAATTCTCAAGACCGACTGGGCCCAAGTTTTGCAATATCTGAGTGAAATTGATCTCTGGAAGCTGGTAGTGTATGTTCTGCTTATTGTTTTTGGAATTGCTATTTCGGCTCATAAATGGAGACTGCTGGCTAATTTCAAAAATATCTCCAGACATAGTTTTCGGGATTTTTACCAATTTTATCTTACGGGCACTTTTATTAATAATTTTATGCCCTCATTCATCGGCGGTGACACATTTCGTGCTTATCAAATCGGCCACGCTGAAAAAAAATATATAGAGTCTGCTTCATCAGTCGTCGCTGACCGTATCACTGGCTTTGTCGCCATGACAATTTTGGCTTTGCTTTTCGGCCTTCTAAACCTTCAGCAAACACTCGACAATAAATTGCTTTTGCTTATTTATTCGATTCTGCTGCTTTCTTTTCTTTTGGATATCCTAATCGCCAAAACCAGAGACTGGCGGTTGTGGAAAAAATTTCTAGCGCTTCTTCCACAAAAAATTGCGCGCTTCATAACAGAACTGCAGGACTATAGCCGGGACTCCGGAATTCTCACCAAAACTATTTTTTGGGGCATGATTTTTCAATTTGTCGGCGTGGCACTGGCTAATCTAGTGCTTTTTTGGGCGCTGGATATTCAAATTAGTCTTTTAAATTATTTTTCCGTTATCTTTTTAATCAGTCTCATTTCTTCCATCCCGATCAGTATTAATAATATCGGCCTTAAGGAGTGGGCTTATGTCACTTTTTTTGGGATTTATGGGCTTGAAAGCTCAGCTTTGGTGACAATCGCCATCTTGAGCCGATTTATTCAGATGGTTATCAGTTTTTTGGCACTACCAGCCTATCTGAAAACAAAAAAATGAATTTATTTGGAATAATCCGTGAAAAAAAGAAAGTTTTTGTTCTGCTCCTGGCAATCATCGCGCTGGGAATTTTTTTGCGGACCTATCACTACAGCGACTTGCTACGTTTCGGCAAAGATCAGGCGCGTGACGCATCCATCGTTCACAACATTATTGAAAAAAAAGAGCCCTTGCCGCTTCTGGGGCCAAAAGCTGGCGGCACTGATTTTCAAATGGGTCCCGTTTTTTATTATTTCCAGTACGCGTCCGCTTCAATTTTTGGCGCCACACCGGACAAAATGGCTTATCCAGATTTGTTATTTTCCATCCTGACAATACCTCTATTGTTTCTGTTTTTGCGGAAATATCTAAACACTAATATCTCGCTTGCACTCACGGCCTTGTTTGCCGTCTCTTTTTTCGCCGTACAAAACGGACGCTTTGCCTGGAACCCAAATTCCTTGCCGTTTTTTTCCCTGCTTTTCTTGTATGCTTTTTTGCAGCTAGCTGAAACCGCGAAAAACAAAAAATTATGGTGGTCTCTTATTTTGGGTTTTGCTCTGGGTATCGGCGCGCAACTGCATACGCTCTTTATTTTGATCGCCTCAGTTATTTTTATTCTTTTTTGCGCCTACCTGATCCGCAAAAAAAATTTGAAAATAAAATGGGCTGTTTTAGTGATCGCCGTTGCGCTTTTGTTCAATATTCCTCAAATTATTTCTGAAATCCAAACAAAAGGCTCCAATACAAAAGCTTTTTTCCAGGGCATCACTCAAAAAACAACCTTCAAGCATCCTTTTCCAAAAAACATCATGTATGACGGCGCCTGGCATCTCCAGGCTAACACCTTATTTGTCGCTCCGATAGGCGACGATACTAGTCTGCATATTACAAGTCTAGCGGATTCTTTTAAGGACAACGAGAAGGGAATTGCGGGAATAACAAAATATTTGCCGGATTTACTGCGAATTGTTTTTGGTATCGCTTTAACTTTGGGCGGATATTTTTTACTTGGATTCTATCTAAAAAAAGAAAAGGATGTCTCAAAAAAAATGTTTTTGCAATTATTATCCTTGTATATCGCAGCTGCTTTTTTTGTTATGATCCCGCTTTCTTTTGTGCTTGAGCTCCGCTATTTTTTAATCGTTCAGTTTGTTCCGTTTTTGCTGCTGGGGCTACTGATAAAATTTTTCCGCGAAAAATACGGTCAAACGGGGCTGCGTCTTTCATTAATAGTGATCTTGTTATTATGCGGATTGAATATTTATAAAGTCGCCAGCGAATTCAATTCTTTTTTAAACAGAGACGGCGACGTCGGCATTGCCATCTGGAGCGAAGAAAAATTTGCTGGAGAATTTATCCTGGCGCATACGCAACCCGAGCAAGATGTGCACATGGTTTTTGAACCAGCCGAAGCGGATAAGTTCATCCGACCACTAGCCTATTTTGATGAAAATATTGACGCGCCTCTGGAACACAATGACGATACACCATTAGAAGACAGCAATGTCGCTTATTTTTCCCTTATTTTGGATGGACGGAAGGGGAAGGATACATTTAAACGCAACCTAAAAAAATCAGATTTATATATTATTTCGGATTCTGCCACCTATGGACGATTGGCTATATACAAACTTGAATTGAAAGAAAAGTAAAAAATACTTTAGTAATTGATATTTTGGCTGTTACTGACAGAAAAGATTGGCGGTTTTTTTACGCCTTCAATTTCCATTTGGTCAAAATTGACATCCTGGGAATATTTGACCGAAATTCCTTTCTCGGCTGTGGCTGTGAGATTGGAAATATTTACGTTTGATATTAAGCTCGATTCTAGCCCCTCCAACTCTACAGCATACTTTGTTTTCCCGACCGAAATGCCGTCAAAATAAAAATTCTTAAATACCGGAGCTTTCCCGCCCTCTGAGTTCAGGGTAGAGGCTGGATAAGTTAGATCAAGCTTTAGGGCGGTATTTGTCACATCGCCCATCGTGATATTTTTTGCCCAAACATTTTCCACAAAACCTCCCCGATTTTTGACTGATTTGGCGCGTATGCCCTGATCAACGCCGTTGAGCCTTAAATTTTCCAAAAGAACATTACGTACCCCGCCCGACATCTCACTGCCGATTGCGATAGCGCTGTGTCCGCCTTCAATAGCACAATTACGAATAACGATATTTTCCGATGGTCGATTAACTCGCCAGCCATCTTCATTTAGGCCAGATTTGATGGAAATGGTATCATCACTGGACAATAGGCGGGAATTTTCAACCAAAATATTCTTGGAAGAATCAATCACTACGCCGTCGGAATTGAAACCCAGCGTATCCACATCAAGATTACGCAAGACCACGTTTTCCGAATATATCAGATGGATCGTCCAGCGCGGGCTATTAGTTATGGAATATCCTTCCAGCCGGACATTTTTGCAGTTTACAAATTGGACAAATGATGGACGCAAAGCGTCTTCGGAAGTTCCAAAAATCCTTTTTTCAACCGGCAGATTATCTTTTACCATTTTGTTCAACTTTTCCAACGCCGGTTTTTCTCCTTTTTTCCAAGTCTGCCAAAGTTGCCCCTGACCATTTAATTTGCCCCGTCCGGTAATAGCGACATTTTCTGCGCCATTCGCGTAGATAAATGGGGAGTAATTGTACAATTCGATGCCTTCAATCCGCGTAAAGACTGCCGGCAAATAATCTTTGGGATTAGCGCTGAAAATTATCTCTGCGTCCTTGTCTAAATCCAAATCGATATTGCTCGCGAGATGGATTGCGCCAGTCAGCCATTTGCCGGCGGGAATAACAACCTTACCGCCGCCCTTTTGAACGCAATCCTGGATGGATTTTTTGATTGCTTCAGTATTGGAAGTTATGCCATCGGAAATAGCTCCGTAGTCAGAGATATTGCAAACATTAGGAGGAAAATCGAAATTTTGCATCTCACTCAAAACAAAAGGGATTGCTTTGCCAGCCAGCTGATTTTTTTTAGATTTGTGTAAAAGAAAAATGGCCGCCGAAATAAAGATCAGCAACAACAAAACTGCAACTAAATACTTGGCTATTTTCCCCATATTTTAACTTATTATAGCTTTTTTTAGAGGATCAGAGAAGCGCCTATCTTTTATTGCAAAAAGAGCTAAATTCGAGTATAATAAAAGGCATTGGAATCCAAAAAATCACACTAATTATCGCCATGATTTTACTAAAAAATTGCCGCTTTCTTAATAATTTTTACCAAAAAATTGCCAAACGCAAAAATCTGTTGGTTGAATCTCTGCTTTGTTTTGCGCTTTTGATTTACTTTATTTTTGGATTTCACCATCTATCCAATTTTATTTCGGCCGATGAGCATTTTTGGCTGCCAAATTCTGGGACCGAGCGCATTGAGGATTATTGGACCGCCATCAAAAAAGGTGATTGGAAAGACACTCGCATCAACGACAAGCCCGGCATCACTCTGGCGTACACCTCGGGCATAGCCATGCTATTTGATGATGCTAAAGGCCAAATCATAGACAGCGACGGAAACTTCAAGCGATATGATCCGGCTCGGACAAAAACGATAAATTTTTTGTATCGGTTACCAATTCTTCTCATCAGCGGCTTCTTCTCTTTTTTCTTTTTTTGGATCATCCGACGCATAACCGGGAACGAGTGGATCGCCTTATTTTCCGCCACCGGCATCCTGCTTTCACCTATTCTTTTAGGAATTTCCCAGATCGTCAATCCTGATTCTCTCTTTTGGATTTTCGGATCAGCCTCGTTTTTTTCTTTTTATGCATTTTTGCAGACGCAAGAAAAAAAGTTTATTCTTCTTGCTTCTGTTTTTTTTGGTTTGGCAATGGCCAGTAAATATGTCAGCATAATTTTTATTCCCTTCTTTCTTTTCGCTATCTTCGCCTATTATTTTTTCGAATTTGAAAAATGGCAAAGCACTCCGCAAGAACTTAAAAAAATCGCCATCCGCATTGGCTTGGCGTATTTCGCTATCATTTTATCGGGCTTTTTGATTTTTGCCCTTATGATGCCAGCTTCCTTCGTAGAACCGAAGATTTTTTATCTCGGAACGATTGGCTTCCCCGGCATGGAAATGATTTTTTGGCTGGCCATGGCTATAAACGCCCTTGTTCTTCTGGATGCGTGGATATTCAAAAGCCGCGGCCTTCATTTTTCGCTCAAAAAATTACAACCGCTGCAAAAAATCGCGCCGAAACTACTTTATTTAATCCTGCTTGGAACGTTCTTTTTTGTGCTGGTCAATTGGCTAACGCGCAACAGCTTTATTGATTTGTCCGACATATCTTTTGATATGAAGCGCAAAGACGCATTCAGCGAGCTCGCATTTTACAAGCGCTATTTCATGGAATTTGTGCCTTTGGTTTTTTCCCTGACCCCGATCGCTCTTTGCACGCTTTTGTTTGGATGGATAAAAGCATTCTTTGCCAAAGGAAAAACCAACACTTTCGTTTTTACATTATCCGTGTTTTTTCTGATTTTTTATGCGGCTGTCATCGAACAAGGACTCTTGGTCACAGTGCGTTATAGCATCATTCTTTTTCCACTAGCGCTGGTGCTTGGAGCAACCGCGCTAAATGATTTTTTTTCCGCCAAATCACAAGAAGAAAATAAGAAAGCCTTTGTGGTTTTTATTTTTGCCTTTATCGGCATTACTGTTCTCTTCGCTTCGTCTACGATCCAGCAGAGTTATTTCACCGGTGCCCTGAAAACTGTTTACCTTGACCGCGTTTATCAAAATTGGTATTTCATCCCGCTTTTCCTTTTGCTTGTGGGAGGATTGGCAAGGGCGGCTTACGCTTATCTGCCATGGCAAAAAATTTTCCAAATTCCCAAAATTGGGATTTTTATCATATTGATCGCCCTAAATTCACTGAGTATTTTTCTGATATCTCCATTTTATTTCAGCTACACTAATGACCTTTTACCAAAAAATTATATTATCAGCGGCGCTTGGGGCTATGGGGGATATGAAGCCGCCGAATATCTGAATGATCTGCCGAATGCCCGGAATCTGACAATCTGGACCGATGTTTACGGAGTGTGTGAATTTTTTTCCGGTAAATGCATCCACAAATCCAAGATAAACACCAGCAAATACACGATTGATTATTATTTTCGGTCTTTGCAGGCGACTATTCCGCTGAATTTTCCGCATCCGATGGAAAAACATTCTATCTGGTCAATCTATATCGATGACAGACCAGAAAGTTTTGTGAAATTATACAAAGCTAAACCGTTAAATTCATCGTCAACCGACGATAATAGTGATGGCACTTCTCAATGACAATTTAAAATCTCCCGAAGATTTTTTCAAGCGGAATAAATTTTGGGCGCTGCTGCTTTTGCCGCTGGCGATATATTTCTATTTTGGATTGCAACACCTCGCCCAATTCGAAACTGCCGACGAACACTATTGGATCTATAGCAACACCAATAATAATAATTACTGGGACAACAATAACGGGCGGATCGAACAATATTGGAGCGCGCTCGCTTCCGGCAACTGGAAAAAAACCCGCATCAATGACAAACCCGGCATAACTTTGGCGTATGTTTCCGGTATCGGTTCGTGGCTAAAGACAAATCTGGAGAAGGGGATTGTTTCTGGGGCCATCGCTCCGATGTCGAAAATCGACAAAGCGGAAAGGATAAATTTTTATTTTCGTTTTCCACTCTTGATTTTTAATGGACTTTTTTCGCTGGTTCTTTTCTTTTTAGTTAAAAAGCTGACAAAAAATGATTGGATCGCGCTTATAACCGCGACACTGATTTTGCTCTCTCCCATACTTCTGGGAATTTCGCAAATTATCAACCCGGATTCCTTATTGTGGGTATTCAGCTTCGCCGCAATTTTGACTTATCTTATCCATCTCAAAGAAAATAGCCTGCGATATGCCTTATGGGCATCCCTGTTCTTGGGGTTATCTCTTCTCTCTAAATATTCTTCCATAATTTTATTTCCATTTTTCTTCGCCGTCATGCTGGCCTACCTCATTGAAAATTTTAAATCTTGGGGCAAACAAACGATTGCTCGAAAAATTCGCCGCTACGCGTTCACATATTTTTTAATTATTGCCGGAGCCTTGTTTATTTATGCTGTTTTGCTTCCCGATAATCTGGTAGAATTCCGCCATTTTATGAAGGGCAGTCTTGGCTTTAAGGGTATGCAGACTTTTTTTCTGGCATTGATTGGATGTAATCTGCTTATTTTGCTCGACGCCCATTTTTTTCAGAGCAAGACCATGCGATGGGTCGCAAATACAATATCGCCCCTGGAAAAATACTTTAAGCTGGCTATTTTTACGATTTTGCCCATCCTTTTTATTGTTATTATTTTCAACACGCTTATCGAAAAAGACCAGCTCGGACTTTTCATAACGCCTTTTGACGCATCTCTCAAGTCCATTTTTTCCCAGCTGCCTGACTGGAAAATCATTCTCAAGCAATTTTTGCCATTGATATTCTCTCTTTCGCCGATGGTCGTTTTATTTTTACTGTATGCCTGGATCAGAAACTGGCGTAAAAGTGACGAATTCCAATGGATCATATTTGTCTTTTCATTTTTCATCCTTGTGCTCGTTGCTGCCTCTATGCAACAAAAAATAATGCTCATCGTGCGCTATAGTATCATGTTGTATCCTCTAGTTTTCACTATGGCGGCTATCGGGATTTATCAATTTTTTATGTTAGATAAAAAAAGCAATGCCTTTAAAACGGTTATTTTCACCGGGATAATTTTAATCAGTATCATAAGTCTTTGGCAAATCAAACCATTTTATTTTAACTACACCAGCAGATTGTTGCCCCAACAATATCTCACAACAGACGCCTGGGGCTACGGCGGATATGAGGCGGCTGAGTATTTGAATAGTTTGCCCGACGCCCAAAATATGCGTATTTGGTCTGATTACAACGGGGTTTGCCTTTTTTTCAACGGAAAATGCGAAGCAAATAATTTAACCATGAAAAACATCCGTAAAAAATCAGAATCAGCGCCGCGCTTCGATTATTTCGTTTCCGACCGCCGGGGCAGCATTTTGAGCCATAATTTATGGGAAAGCCTGCCCGAACAATATGGCAGCCAATTGATCCAAGAATCAAATATTGGCGGGCGGGCGGGAAATTTTATTCGAATTTATAAGAATAATTTAATCCAATCAAATGGAAACTAAAACAGAAGAAGCTAAAATGAAAGAAACCGAGCCGAAAGAAACCGAAAAGAAAAGGGCTGAAATAAAAAAAGACAAATCCTCTTGGTTTTTAGCCTTGCTTATCATCCCGCTAGTGCTTTATTTCAATTTCGGTTTGCGGCATCTGACGCAATTTGAAACAGCGGATGAGCATTTGTGGATATCAGATTTATACACTGGACGGATTCAGAGCTATTGGAACGCCATGGCTTCCGAAAATTGGAAAGGCACCCGCATCAATGATAAACCCGGTATAACCTTAGCGTATGTTGCCGGCATCGGAACCTGGTTTGAAAACAATGTCCAGGACAAAATCGTCAAAAAAGCCAATTTGACCATAACCTATAATCCTGAGAAAACAACTGAAACCTTCTACATCTACCGCAAGCCCCAGGTCGTTTTCACAGGCTTGATGGGAATTTTCTTCTGCTTAGCTTTATGGCGTCTAACTCGAAAAGTCTGGTTGGCCTTGGCCGGGGCCTCTCTGGTTTTGCTTTCTCCGATCCTTATCGGCATCTCGCAAATCATTAACCCAGACGCAATGTTGTGGATCTTTTCTTCCGCCAGCCTGCTTTCTTTTTTCGTATTTTTGAAAGAAACAAGATTTATTGATGCCTTTTTGGCCGCTTTTTTCCTCGGGTTATCACTTCTTTCAAAATACGTGGCACTCATATTTTTTCCATTTTTTCTAGTCATGCTTTTGGCCTATTTGCTGTTTTATTACACCGAATTGATCGAGCAGAAAACTTTGCTACGCAAAACAATTGAAATCACCTTGGGTTATATATTTATTATCGCCGGCAGCATCGGGCTGTTCGCGCTTGGCATGCCGGCAGCCATCGTCAATACCAGTATTATTTACAAATCGATTTTTGAATTCGGCGGCATGCAAAATATCCTTCTGATCTGTGCTGGAGTAAATCTCGTTCTTTTTTTGGACGCAGCGCTTTTGAAATCTTTTATCGCGAAATTTTTACTCAAATACCTCCAATTTCTAAAAATTGTCCTGCCAAAAATTTTGTATTTAGCTATGCTTGTTTTAGCCGCGGCCACTATCGCTAATTGGTCATTTATGAATAATTTTCTGCATACCCCAATTCTTGAGGTCGGCGGAGGTAAGCGGCCGATCATCCTCACTTTTCCTTTCTATCAGCAAATGGTTCTACAGGCTAAACCGTTGTTTTTTTCCATCACACCGATCGCTTTGTTTCTAATATTTTTTCTCTGGGCAAAATCAATCTTCCGCCGGAGCAGTTTTGATTATATTGTTTTTATCCTTTCACTTTTCTTTCTAGTCTTCTTTTACACGGTCACTCAGCAAGCCCTTTTGGTAAATGTCCGCTATTCCGTTGTTCTTTATCCTTTTGCGTTAACCTTGGCGGCCATCGGTTTTTATGAGATAATTAAGAACCTCAAGCATTATTATTCACTAGCCTTGTTTTTGCTCCTGCTCGGCGCTAGCTATCTCAGTGTTTCCAAAATACAACCGTTCTACTTCAACTACTCGAATGATTTACTGCCAAAGAATTCCATAATTACGACTGCCTGGGGCTATGGCGGATACGAGGCGATTAATTATATAAAGTCTCAAGGTGACCCCAAAAATATGAAGATTTGGGCAAACTATTATGGGGCCTGTCCGTTTTTTGCCGGTAAATGCGCCGTTGAGGGTTCAACCAAGTGGATGAAAGAGAGTGAAATTTTGAATATTGATTATGTAATTCTCAGCCAAGACGGACTTAGCAAAAACAAAAAAGGACTGCAGGCTATCAATGAGATATTTCCAACTGACAACCCGGTTTGGGAACTAGTTATCGACGGCCGACCGGACAATTTTGTCAAAGTATATAAAAATCCTTTAAAACAAACTACTTATGAAAACAATTGATCTGCAAAAATTTTTAAATTGGTCCAAATCAAAAAACGTGGTTATCGTGATTCTGCTCATCATTGTTTTCTTGGGCGGCATTTTGCGCCTTTATCACCTGGGCGCCAATCCATTGGTAGCCGATGAATTTTTGGATATGAACTCGTCTTATGGTTATTTTAAAACTCATATCTGGCAAGCCTGGGATTTCAACATGGATGCTCCAAGTAATATCGATGTTTATGCCGCCAGAGACGAACGGGCTTGGCCGTATAAATGGCAGGTGGCTCAGCTTTTTCGATTTTTTCCATCCACGGAAGCCGCCGCCCGCAGCTTGAGCGTCATCTGGGGGCTAATTTCTGTTTTTGCCGTGTATTGGGCGGCAAAATCTTTTACCAAAAAGAAATCCATCGGCCTCTTGGGCGCTTTTTTATTCGCGGTGAGCGCTACTGCCATTGCTTTTGACCGAAAACTGCGCATGTATGCGATGTTTTATCCCATGTTTCTCTTGATGTCTCTTTTTCTTTTCCAGTTTTTAGAAGCCGATTATCACGGCAAAATCAGACTGGTTAAGTTTTTTTATGATAAGTTCAAAATAAACGTTCTTTTCCTAGTCCCATTCTTGGTCACAGCGCTTATTGGCATTTCCATCCAGCTTTTAAGCGTAAATATTCTGCCGGTTTTTCTAGTATATATTTTGATTCAAGCCATAATTTCAGCGCGCCGGAAAGATTACGTCAACAAATATTCAATAATCCTGGGTCTTTCAATTATCGCGGCAATCGCCGCTTTCATCACTGTTCCCCAGATAATTGTTTATTATTCCGGCGTTCTTAAATTTTTCATAAACAACCATGGCTATCTCACGGACATATTAAGAGACTACAGCAATTATCCGCTGGCGATTATTCTTTTGATCTCGGGAATTTATTTTTTGAGACAGCAAAAGTTATCCAGAGAATCATGGTGGCTTTCTCTTTCATTTTTTGTGCCGCTTTTAATGGCCGCCTTTATGTGGCAAAGGACGCAGGGCATCCAATATGTTTTTTTCTTGCAATCTTTTCTGATAATTTTAATCGCAACCGGTATTTATTTTTGGGCCCTATATTTGCGAAATCGCTTGGTTAAATTTCCTCAAAAAGCCTTCTATACAGTGATTATTTTGGCTTTGCTAATCCTGCCTGATTATGGTTATTTTTTCCGCAACGACACCACTTATCAGCGGGGCAATAACCAGATTGCTGATTATCGCAAAGTTTTTAAATACGTGAAGAAAAATCTGAAACCGGGCGATGTTCTTCTAACTAGAAATTTTAGAAATTATTATTTCAGCGGGGCAAAAGTCAAAGTTTTTGATTTTGGGGGAGAGAGAGCCACGCATGATTTATCCGTTGCTGACATCCAGCAAATACAAAATCAAAATCCGCACGGCTGGGTAGTGCTTTTTGACAATGACGAAGATTTTATAAATAAAGAAGCAATAAATTATATCAAACAAAACTTCACCCAGGTTGATAATTCCCAAGTCAGGGGAGCAAGCGACGCTTATACTTGGTAAAAACAATATTATTTTAAAAAGGCCTGGTTACACCAGGTCTTTCTTTTCTTTCATTCTAACAATGCTGCGGATGATATCAAGGTCGCTTTCCTTAATTTCTTTTAAAAGATAAAGAACGCAGAAATAAACCAGGATCAGAAGAGTACTCCAAGCGAAAAAGATTAGATTTTGTGAAGTTAGGTACAAAGACAAAATATAGATAAAAGATCCGGCTAGGGCCATTTTGAGAAGACTTATAGCGTTTAAAATGCCCTCAAAATAGCGATGGCTGTACGCAACTGCAATCAACATCACAACTAAGGAAGTGATGGATGTAGCAATAGCTGAGCCCACGATGCCATATTTTTTAATTAAGATATAATTCAGAATTGCGTTCAAGAACATGCCCCCGCAAGCAATCCACATCGGAACTCTGTTTTTGCCAGCGCCATTGAGCGCAAAGCTCAAGATATAAAAAACGGTGAGGCATCCAATACCAAACGTCAAGATTTGCAAGGGGAGTGTAGCCTCCAGATATTTTGCGCCATAAATAAACTTGATCACGGAAGCCGAATAAGTGTTTAACAAAATTACAATCGGCACCAAAAACATAATCATGATGCGCAGTGACTGCGTTATGATGTTGCGAGTCTTCTCCTGATTATTTTGCGCGGTTGATTCAGAAACTGAAGGCAAGAGTATTATGGTCAAAGCATAGAAAAGGAAGTAGGGTATTTGTCCAATTAAAAAAGCACTATTATAAATTCCAGCCAAGTAGTCGCTGTGAGTAATGGCTTTCACAAAATACATATCCAATGAAATTAAGACCTGGTAAAAAATCATGAAAAGTGTGACCGGCCAGGCGTATTTCAACATCTTGCGCCAATCGAAATGCAGTTTTTTCTGGATTTTGGGAAATTTTTTGGAAATCCAAAAGATATCCGCTGCCCAAGCCGTCAGAAAAACAAGAGTAGGTGCGAAAATATAAACCGAGATTGACCCGTTTAATCCAAACATCCTTACTAAACTGACTATCAAAACTACACGAAAAAGAGAACGCAAAATTTTCAGCCCGGATTGTAAATTGAATTGGTGGATGCCGGACAGATAATAAAAGAAATATGAATCCAGCGCCCAAGCCGGTAAAATAAGCGTTGAAAGGCGAAAAAGGGGAGTCAGTGTCGGATCGCCTAGCATTTGTGAAATCAGGGGGGTAACTAAATAAAAAATCAAAGAGATTGCGCCAATAACAATCAGCTGCAAAATCAAGCCGGTTCTCTTGATGACGGGCACCATCTCCGGACGGGTAATATGTATTTCGCTTAAATATTTACCCATAGAAATAGGAATCCCGCTCCCTATGAGTGTGATGACCATAATGGTAAAAGACACGATCAGGCCATAACGCCCATAATCAGAGGGAGTCAAAAGCCTCCCGGCCACCGAATGAACGACGTAGCCAGAAAGATTGAATAAAACTTCAGCGATGACCAACCAAACGAATGATTTAGCTAAATTTTTGGACATATTTGGCTTATTTAAGCTATTATATTAAATCACAGAAGAAATTACCTTGACAAATTTTTTATTTCGATTATATTGATTTCAGGCCTTTGGTCTTGGATCGAGCGAGGTTTCCCACCTACGATGGATCCGCTCGACGTAATTTCGTTCTTTCAGTAAATAGGGATTCGTATCTCGGTTCACTCGCAGATGTTTGTTGAGTTTAGCGGCACCGTTGCGGTTTAATAACCAAGATACGATTATATAAGCCAGGGAGAATGGTAAAAGTTTTGATTCAGATTAGGCCTTTGAGCAATCTCGGTTCAAGTCGTTGCACAGGACAGGCAGTAACGTCCGGATACTCGACGAGCAACCGGTAGCCCAACATTTTGGATCACAAAGGTCAAAACTTAAAGCCATCTCTCCCGGGCTTTTTTTATTTTCTAATGAACGGGAATAATTTTATAAATTTCTTTTTTATCTGTTCCGCTAGCCACATCAATCATGATTTTTCCACTAGCATTAACTTCTTGGTTGTTTAAATTTATATCAGTCACGTCGCCTTTTTGAATCGTGAGATCTCCTTCCTTGAGTTTTGTTTTACCGGCAGTGAAAACTGTCCAATGAAAAGAATCGCTATTGCTGTGATTTTCAATCGAAAAAGACAAGTCTGAATTTTTCGGATTCTCAAAAGACAGCGCCCACCAATTTTTGTCCAAGTCTAAATCGGCTTGTTTTTTTTCTGTCCAGGATAGATAAACCGCGCTGACCAAGATCAGCAGTATTGTGACAATAATTATTTTTCGATTGTTCATATTTTTTTATTCAGATTGCGAACGATAAAAATTCCTTATCTCGCCATTATTATACACTTGCCAGAAATTATTATCTTTTTCAAATTGAGGCGCATCAGTTTTGTTAATCATCGCAAAGTTTATCCCGAGATCTTGGTAGCATTTCTGGCTGTCCGGACTGGACGGCGTAGAAATCATCCAGAGTGTGCAGGATTCTTTTTTATCTATGCCGTTGGCATAGCGGTCAAAATTAGCTCGGTAAAATGGAAAATTATAATCGCGCATAAAAAACAATTTAACCCACGCATCCGCAGTCATAAAAACGTGGTCCTTGACGATCTGATCGCTTCCATCTGTTTTTTGCGCCAAATATCGCGAAGCGGCGAATGTCTGTACGGTTTTTTGCGCGTCAGCATTTTTAATTTGATTTTGTTTATTATCATAAAAACCCTGGGCCACCGCATAAGAAAAAATAAGCACCATCACGACCAAAAGCATTTTGGAGCTCAAAAACAATTGACTCGCGCCTTCTGGAGATTTAGCTTTGCTCTTCGCTATTCCGATGATTTCGATAATCGCCAAAGAAGCCAGGATGGAAAATGGGAAGCTGCCATAATTGCCGATCCGCGATGAGGGAACGTCGATTTTTATCCATTGCGGATAAAGGGAAATCAGCAAGATAACAAGAATCCAGGAAATCATGAATATGGCTTGATAGCCAGAATCATTTTCGTCTTTACGCTTATATAAAAGGAGTAGGGCCAGTCCGGCGCCGACTAGCCCCAAAACTTCCCGCGGTTCGCCGATCGTAAATTTAAATTGGGAAAATATGAGCCCCTCATGGCCAGCCTTGGATGGCCCTCCAATTACGGTGTTCACCGCCGTATTTTTCAGATATGACGGCGTATAAACTCCCAAAACAAAAACCAGCGCGAAAATTAAAAATATGATGACCGGCCAGGAAAAAAATAACTTTGCCCATTGCCCAAGCATAGAGCGAGCTTGGCGAAAATTGAAAATTAAAAGCAACACGACAGAGAGCGCCAAAATGAAAATTAAAATAAATCCAGTCAAATGATGAGTATAAAAAAGACCCATGGTTGAAAAAAATGCCGCCATCGCGTGCGCCCGATTTTTCTCGGTCAGCGCCCGATAGAAGAAATAGAAAGAAACCGGAAGCAGGAGATTGCCCAAGATGTTACCAATAACACCGCCAGCTACATATTTGGCTTCTGGTGGGGAAATGGCAAATAATGGACCAATGAAGAAAAGCGCCAGAATCGCGATATTTTTGGCCTGCGAGTGGTTCTTAAAAAAGCGCAAAGCTAAAATAAAAATTGCTAAAATACTAGCTAGATTAATTAAGAAAAGAGTTACAACAGGAAAGTATGAAATAAAATCCAACCCGCTCAAGATGGCAACGGCAGAAAAAATCAGATGTTCACCAATAATAAAATCGCTAATATTTTGCAATGGTCCGATCTGATACACTCCGTTTATCTGCTGAATATCCCGCTGAGCGTATTCCGGGATATGCCCCGAAACAGCAATCTCTTTGGCCCAATACATATGATGCCCAAGATCAGTGGCTTGCGGCAAAATATTATCCGCAAGATAGGCAACTTTTATAAAAATGGTTAAGAAAAGAATCGCGATTATCAGCGCTGTTTGTTTTTTGGAAAAATTAAACAACTTGTTGGTTTCCGCTTCGGCCTCAAAATCGCTTTGTCTTTTGACTAATTTATAAATCGCGAAGCAAATTACTGCGAACACCAAAATTGCAGCCAAAAGGGAAGCGCGCGTTATTGATATATCCAAGCGATTTAGGATCATCATCAGAAAATCAACGGAGATAATACTGAAAACAACCGCTATCACCAGTTTTTCAATGCCGGAAAATATCTTTTTTTTGCCAAAAATTGCCAATAGCAAAAAATAGCCAGGCAGAAATAATACCAAGACCAACGAAACATAAAAAAGTATTTGATTTCCTAAAAAATTAAGCATCAATTATTTTTTTAATTTCTTCTAAATATCGCAAAGCAATTTTGTCCCAAGTAAAATTATCTAGGACATATTGTCTCGCTTTTTGGCCAAACTCTGCCCGGAAATTGTCCTGGGTCAAAACTTCTTTAATTTTTGAAATCCAAGCCTCCGCGTTTTCATGTTCTACTGAAAATCCATTCTTTCCATCAATAATTGCATCTTTTAGCCCTTCAATATCTGAAGCCAAAACTACTCTTCCACAGGCCGCTCCTTCAATGGCGGTAATGCCAAAGCCCTCCATATAGCCGACAACTTTTACATTAGGTGAGATAAAAAGATCCGCACAATTGAGAAGAACCAACTTGCTTTTTTCATCAATGTCAGTAATCAGCCTGGCTCGATTTTCCAGGTCCAATTCTCGGATGGCTTTCTCGCAAGCCGGGTATGTGTCTTTATTGCCAGCCGCCTTCGTTGAAACTCTGCCGCCCACCGCTACAAAAAAATAATCTTCCGGCAACTTAGGCAAAACATTGCGCAAAAACCATTCGACTCCTTTATGCGGAACAAACCGCGCGATCCGTAAAATAACTTTTTTGCCAGCAATATCGATTCCCAGAACTTTAGTCATATCCTCGCGCAAACAAGAAATCGCCAACTCTTCCGGAATAATGCCGTTGGGAATAAAAACACAATGGTCACGACTGATTCCGATTTTTTCCGCCTCCTCAATAGTATGATTTCCAACCATAAACAGCTTGTCAATTTTTTTCATGGACGGAACATTCACGTATCTGTAAATTTTGGAAAGAATTCCAGTATTATGGACAAAAGTTATATCCAGACCATGCACGGTGCTAAAAAATTTTTTTCGCGGATAAATTATTTTCAAAACCGCTCCGATAGGGGACAGAACTCCGCTTCCCAAAAGGCACACGTCATACGACAGCATTAAAAAAAGAGACCGTAAAAACGTGACTGGCAAAAAAATTGGCAGCCATTTCTTTCCTTTTGTGTTGGCAATGATTTTGACCTCCGCGTGCTTTTTCAAGCCCCCCGACAAGTAATAGTTTTGTCTTTCCAGCCCGCCGAATGTCGGCGGAAAAGTATGAGAAATGTATAAAATCTTCATAGGCCAAGTATACCTTAAATCGAACTATTTTTCAATACAAAAAGCCCCAGAATAAACCAGCGCTTTTTATCAAAAACATGCCTATTTTTTATACCTATCCTTCTTCCACTGATACATAAATTCCTCAGTGAGTTGTCGCGAGGATTTGACCATATCGGCAATAAGAGCAAAAACCACAAACTGCAAACCAACCAGAAACAAAGCCACGCCGAAAATCAAGTAATTGCGATAAGGCGTGATTTTAAAATCTGGAAAATAATTATAGAGAAAAATAGCAAAGGAGATGAGCGATAAAAATATCAGAAACAGGCCCGGTACTCCAAAAAATTTCATCGGCCTAACATCGCGCACAGCTTTCAAAATAATTTTAGTTGAATTACTGACAAATTTCCAGATAGATTTGGTCATTTTGGCTTCTCGGTCAGCATAGTAGGTGACCTCCACCGGAACCCATGCCAGTTTCAAGTTTTTGCCGATCGCGTCAATGATCGTTTCTTGAGTATAGGTAAAATGAGTATTGGTAAGATTAAAACGAAGCATGGCTTCACGGCTATGCGCCCTAAAGCCACAGGTCAAATCATCCGTTTTGTAATTTAGAAAAAAGCCAATCAATCTCGCCGCGAACTTGTTTAAATTTTTCTTTATCCAAGGAATATCCTTCGCCTCAACACCGCCAAAACGATTAGCAATGACCATGTCTGATTTGCCATCCAAAATTGGCTCCAGAAGCTTGGGAATATCATATGGATTGAATTGTAAATCAGCATCAATATTTACCATCAAATCGGCTCCGTTTTCCAAGGCGCTTTCCACGTTTCTTTTGAAAGAATAGGCCAGGCGCCTATTGGGCTTGTAGGAAATGACGATATCCACACCGGCCTCGCGAGCATTTTGAACGGAATTATCCACAGATCCATCATCAACAATCTGAATAAGTTTTTCCGTTATAACAGAGCCTTTTTGCGAATAAAACGAATCATTAAAACTTTCTCTGATGGTTTTAATGGTTTTTCCGATATGCGCTTCTTCATTATATACTGGAATATTTACAATAAGTTTCATGTTTTATCATTTCTTTTTAATAATTAGGCCTGGGTCAGTACAATTAAAATCACACGTAGCATTTTTCGTACCCTGTTCAACAAGATTCTTAGCGCATTCATTCAACCTTTCCTGACATTTAGCCTTGCTTTCATCGAAATAATTACGATTAATTTCATAGCCAAAATAGTTCAACACAAAAAGCGCAACAACCACGAAACCAACAATCCAAATTATACCCTTGATAATACTGAACATTTTTTATTTTGTTAATTTTTATCTTTTGTTTAAGCCTTTCTTAAAAAAACTAAGGGGTATAATACCATAAAAGCATTATACCCTTATTCAAATTTTCCGACAAGTTTCATTTTTCCCAAATTAGCGGCCAATTCCAGCATAAACTATTCCGGCTGCGCGGATAGCTTTTTTATCCAAACAATTTCGACCATCGATAATCACTTTAATGCCGTTTTTTACGAAATCTTCTACTGGAATATTTTTGAATACTTTGTGATCGGTTACAACAACCAGCGCCTCTGATCTTGAAAGAATCTCATCTAAATCTTTGGCAGTTGAAATTGACGGCATTGTTGCAATGTATGGATCAAATGCCATCAAGTCAGCGTCCATTTTTTTAATTTTATCAATGATGCGGATCGCGGGACTTTCACGCAAATCCCCGACATCGGCTTTATAGGAAATTCCCAGAACGCCAACCTTTGTACCTTTAACCGCTTTTTCAACTTCATTCAGCTTGTTCTGTAGCATTTCCACTGTGTAGTCTGCCATTCCATCATTGATATGTCTGGCCGCAGAAAGAAACTTGTGCTCAAAACCATTCTCTTTGGCTTTTTCGATCATGTAATATGGATCGACTGGAATGCAATGTCCGCCGACGCCACAACCTGGTCGGTGAGGCATGAAAGCATACGGTTTTGAAGCTGCTCCCTTGATCACGTTGGTAATGTCAATTCCGAAGCGAGCATACGACATCGCCATTTCGTTTACAAAAGCGATATTGATGTCTCGGAAAGAATTCTCCAAAATTTTCACCGCCTCCGCCTCTCGGATATTTTCCATCGGCACTATTTCGCCAGTGACAATTGTTTTATAAAATTCCAAAGATCGTCTCAGGCCTTCTTCATCCATCGAGCCAAGAACGCGGGGGAGATTGGAAACATTCCAACCCTTATATTCATCCCCGGGATTGATACGTTCCGGACAGTGAGAAATAAAAACATCTTTTCCAACAACATATCCAGCTTTTTCAAAAATCGGTGCCACAACATCTTCACTCACACCCGGGTTAACGGTTGATTCCAAAACAACCAGCACATCTTTTTTCATGTTTTCAGCGATGGTCTTGCACGCGTTTATCACCGGATCCAAAATAGGATAATGTTTTTCGTTTACTGGCGTCGGTACGCAGATGATAAAAATGTCCATCATCTTCATCAGACGCGGATCACTGAAGGTGTTTATCTTGACCCTTGGAAGCAATTCTTCCAGAAGTTCTTCACGAAGAAAGTTAACTTTTTGATCGATGAGTTTGAGTTTTTCCAAATCCGTATCAAAACCATAAACTTCATAGCCCTTACTAGCTGTCACTGCCGCCAGGGGATAACCAACATAGCCCATACCGACAACACAAACGACCGGCTTCGCGGAAGTCGATTTGGTGTCGCCAGAAGATTTGATCACACTATTTTCCCGGAGCAATTGGTCCAGCTTAGCGTTGATTTCTTCTATTTCATTTTTCTCAATATTTGTTGACATAAGGCGTAAGTTTTTACATTCTACTATGTGTCGGATAGGGTAGTCAAATGTTTCCAAATGTTGCCATTTCTACCGAACAACATACCTTAGCAGGGATGTTAAATTTTGTCAAGAGTAAAGGCATATTTAGGCAGGTATTTTTTATAATTCAAATTTCTTGAAGTTTTTGATTATGATCTAGGGCTTTATACAAGCCACTTCTACCAAGCCAAGGCCGAGCCATTGACAAAACGCTAATTTAGGCATATAATGAATGGTTCTGAATAAGGAAAGGTATTTGTCAACAAAATAACGAAACATTAAACCCAGCCGTATAGCTGGACATATCAGATGAGGAGGATCACATGAAGAAAGGAAAGATTTTACTTGTAGGAGCAGGAGGACAGATGGGCGGTTATTATATGAACGCTCTGCTCAATGACTTGGGAATACCCCCATGTCAGATCGTCGCAGTCGATATCGACCCCGACAAGATCGCGAAGTTTCGGGAGAAATATCCGGATGTCACGATCATAAGCAACCTGGACGAAGAAGTTGATATCCACGAAGGATTTCTGGCGGTAAAGCCGGCATCAGGCATCAAGACGGCCATCGTCACGACCTACACGCCGTCGCATCACCTCGTGATCGTAGACCTTATCAAGCGGGGAGTGGAGAACATCTTCACGGAAAAACCGCTTGCGCTCGACAGCGACAAGGTGGCCTACATCAGGGCCAACATGAAGCCCAACACGAAAATTTACACCGCCTTCTTGATCAATTTTTCCGGCGGGGTAAAGTTCGTCGAGGATTTCATGATAAAGGAAGAGCTTTATCTTTCAGAGGCTTTTGTCAACTGGGGCAAAGACAGGACAGGTGACAATCGTCCGACTCCTGGCGATCTCGAAGACGAGAGCGTGCACGGCATCGGGGTTGTGCATATTCTGTCAAGGATCAATCAAACCGTGAAAAACATCAGGATCATGGCAAACCTCTCATATCTGGACTATGTCGATCCGATCGTTCAGGCCAAGGCTCATGGGATGGACGAATCTTTCCCGCTGCCGGCGGATGTGAACTCCAGTTCCTTCATATCGGAAACGATTGAAACGAACAGGGGCACGATCTTAGCTGGGACGAGAAGTTCATACGTCAATATCCAGCAGGTGAGACAAATGAATCTCATTCTGAGCGGCATCGCATCAGGAAAGCCTGAGTATTTGATCGAGATCAACTTCGACACCAAAGAGGGCGATGTCCTTCTGGTGAAAAAGACCGGCGCGAAAGAAATCGCAATACACGCTTTCGCTGGCAACAAGAAGATAACCGAGGAAACGCATGCATTCCTGAAAGTCGTTGCCGGGCAGGCACAGGATCCGCGGCTAACCGACTTTGCTGCCGCTGAAACCGCTGTCGTGGTTTCTGACGCAGTAAAGAAAAGTCACCGCACAAACACAATGGTGACAGTCGTATAAGTACGCTGTTATCGAAGGGATGGTTAGCTCAAGCTAGTTCTATGAGCGCCATCCCTTTTTTTATTTTTATAAATTTGATATAATACAAATATAATGAACGTGCTAAAAACATTACGAAATGGATAAAAATGAAAAAACTCGCTGGGAAACCAGAGGAATCATTAAAGGAAGAGTTCCTATGGCATACACCGAACAAGAAATTCCCGGAAAAATTTTGTATAGTGACGCGGAATCAGAAAATGTTAGTAGAAAGTCTTGTGATATGTTGAGTTGGATTAATCAAAGTATGTCTCCCGGTAAAAAATTACTGGATATTGGCTCCGGACCCGGTCACCTCGAGTATTGGAATATGAAAATAAATAAGCCGCCTTTTGATATTACTATCTATGATCAATCATCATACTTTTTAAACATTGCTCAAGAAAAAATTCCTAATCTAAAAGCAGTCAAGGCAGATTTACCACATCTTCCTTTTCCTGATAATCAATTTGATGGAGTTATTTGCATCGATATACTTGAACATATATATCCTGAAACCGCCCTTCAAACAGTATACGAATCATTCAGAATTTTAAAACCCGGAGGCTGGATATTTATTTCTATACCCAACAGGCATACTTGGACACGCGTCTACTTTAATGTTATAAGACATGTTTGGCTCGCCTCAAGAAAAGAGATAAGAGCATTATTGGAAACGGCTGGGTTTGACGAAAAAACAATACACATAAAAACCAGGGGATTTCCAGGTGCAAATACCTATCACGAACTGACCCGGAAAGTAGCCGGAAAGGCAAGTGATTTTTATTTACCCTGTGGCGGATCCGTCATCCTCGCAAACGCACAAAAACCAACTAATTAAATTTAATTATATAATATAGAAAAACATGAAGAAAATTAATGCTCTAATTACGGGGGGAAGCGGATTCATTGGAAGTCATCTAACAGATACTCTTACGAAGTCCGGTTTTAATGTCACAATTTTTGATATTAAGAAACCTACCCAAAAAAATAATGCTAGAGTTAAATTTGTCCGTGGTGACATAACAAATAAAAATGCACTGATAAAGGCCCTTAAAAACCAGGATTATGTTTTTCATCTGGCGGCTCTTATGGGGACCAGTGAGTTGCTTCAGTGTTCAGATAGAGCGGTGCACATAAACATTGAAGGCACTGTGAATGTACTTGAAGCATGCAAAAAACAAAGTGTTAAGGCTATTATCTTATCGAAACCGCATGCATGGTTAAATACTTACACCATAACGAAGCAAGCCGCCGAAAAATTTGCTTGGATGTATAAAAATGAGTTTGGCATACAAGTAGCAATTGTAAAATTTTTTAATGTTTACGGGCCCAACGAGCCGGCCGGGAAGCGAGCTCCATACCGCAAGGCTGTACCTACTTTTATTTTAAATGGTTTAGCTGGAAAGAATATTGAAATTTATGGTGATGGAAAACAAACTGCTGATTTTGTCTATGTGACTGACGCTGTTCGAGCGCTTGCAATGGTTGCAAAAAATTGGAATAAATGTGAAGGAAAAACACTCGAGGCTGGAAGTGGAATTAAAACTTCCGTAAACAACCTTGCCTCCATCATCCGTAAGCTTACTGGAAACAAATCAGAAATAATTCATGTGCCAATGAGACCAGGAGAAATTTCTGGGACACACGTCTTAGCAAAATCTGGTCTTTTGAAAAAGATCACTGGTTGGAAATGCGAAGTTAGTTTTGAAGATGGATTAAAACAGACCATAGATTGGTACAAAAAGACTATTTAAATTTAAAAATTTGAATAAGAAAAAACCGTGGTCGACATTATCATCTAAAATTATTCATAAAAATGAACGTTTTTATGTTTCCCATGAAAAATTTGCGCTACCCGGAGGGAAAACTGGAGACTATTATTTTTTCAATACTGTGCAAGGCACCAACAAATCCGTCCTAGTGATACCGATCATCAAGGATGAAATTTTGTTGATAAAACAATACCGCTATCTGACAAAAAATTGGTCACTGGAAATTCCCGGCGGAGGCGTAAAAAAAGATTCGACATTTCTAAAAACCGCTCAAAAAGAATTGTGTGAAGAGGTTGGGTATAAAGCAAAAAAATTCCGCCTTATCGGACGCTTCGACCCATACACGAGCAAATCAAAAGAAATTTGCTCGGTTTATTTGGCAACAGATTTATCTTTTGTCGGCCAGAAGCTAGATGACGAGGAACACGGCTCAGAAGTCGTCAGAATAAAAATCAAGAAACTGTATCAGCTTGTTGATAAGGGAGAAATTACCTCCGGTCCGATTCTGGCCGCCTTAGCCTTGGCTAACAAAAAATTGTTGCAAGATTCAATTTTAAAATAGTATACCTGTTCTATGTGGATTTTGTATTCCTTAATTGGAGCGTTTTCACAGGCGCTAGGAGCAGCTTTCAAAAAGAAAGCTCTGCAAACACCTGGGATGAACAACGTCATTGGTTTCATATCGTTTGCATTTGCCGGAATAATATTTTGGCTGCTATATTTTTCGAACACTGAAACTTTTTGGATAGAAAATTTAAGCCATCGCTTTTGGGGGGCCATGTTTTGGTATGCCGGACTTAATATCATAGCTGCTTGGTTTTTGTATCGCGCCCTTGATTTGGCGGAATTCAACCATCTGATGCCGTTTATGACGCTAACCTCACTGACGCTTATTATCCCGCCCATATTTATTTTGGGCGAAGTACCGTCACTGGTAAGCATTCTCGGAATAATCCTTATCGTTTCTGGGGTGCTGTATATTAATTACAATCCGAGTAAGGTTGGCCAGCCAACGCAATCAGACGATCAACGCAAAGCGAACCGCAAGGGCGTGTTGTATTTTTTGGTAACCGCCATTTGTTATACTATTACACCGACCGCTGCAAAAATAACCGTGCAAGAAAGTTCCGCGATGTTTGCCTCTGCAATTGTGCACCTTCTGGTTGGGCTTGGTTTTTTGGGAATGATTATTGCATTGCGTGAATTGCCAAGATTATCTGCGGTACTCCGACGGCCTACATATAGAAAACTGTTTCTGGCAATACTCGTGACGGGAATAATAATAGTTTTTGAAAATGGAAGTATTAATACCGCGCTAAGCACCACATCAGTTGCTTATGTCTTCGCAATCAAACGACTGATGCCGTTCTTCGCTTTTTTGATCGGCTTGTTCTATTTTAAAGAGAAAACAGATCTCAAAAAGAAGATTTTGGCCACCGCGCTGATGGTCGCTGGAGCGGTTATCGTAACTTTATTCGGGTGAGACCTTGCCAGACATGCCCTTAGAAAAAACTTATTTTATTGCAAATCCTTTAAAGATTTCAGGGGCTTTAAATAAGCCTTTTTTTATTTAACCGCTGGGTCTTGACAAACTAGTTTTTTTATGCAACAATAGACGGTTGCACATTAACAATCTTTGCCTAGCGTTTAAAACGCTTGAAGTTATATAAAAAAAGGGCATCACGCTGATATATAGCGTAGTAATGATAATTATATCCAAGTAATTCAAAGGAGGGATATACCGTGAAAAAGATTTATTTACTAGTAGTGTCAATGCTATTGGGGGGCTTATTAGGAGGGTTTATATTTGGAGTTTCAGAGAGCATATTGAACCACGTCTTTCATGTCAACGAGATATTTGCATCCATTATTAGTTTAATAGCCATTGCAGTAATCGTAATGTTGTTGTTAAAAAAATATGGATATGAATATATTGAAGAAAAAACGATTGACATGTCTGTTATGAATGTAATCAATCAGTTTCCCCTAGAATCTACTCGCAAAGAGTTAATTCAAGGGATTAACAGGATTGATCAAAAAGAGCTGAAAAGCTACGATGGCTCAGAGTCAGGACTTGCTTTGAGTAATTCGCTCAACATCCTTAAGCAAGTGCTCCAAAATGAAAAGACGCCTACTTCAGATGTTCTCGCTATAAAAAGCTTCATCGAGACGCTCGAAAAGTCATGTGACTTAATCTGAAAAAGGACCCACCCGCGGCGGAGAGGTTTTCTCTCTTCCGCGGTTTTTATTTTGTTTCAAAATAAAGTATAATTAAATCATGAAAATTGGAATCAACGCGTCGTTTGCCAGAAAGCCGGCAAGTGGCACCGGGCAGGTAACGATTAATTTTTTAAAAAAATTAATCGAGTTAGAAAGTCAAAAGTCAAAAGTCAAAAGTGACCTTGAGTTTATTTTGTATTTGGAAGAAGATCTGCCAAGAGATTTCAAATTGCCGAAAAATTTCACGAAACATATTTTCTTGCCGCCCTGGAAACGCGATGATTTGCTGCGGAAAATTTGGTGGGAAAAATATTTACTGCCAAGAAAAATCCGAAAGGATAATCTGGATGTCTTTTTCAGTTTGTATCAGTCGGCAACCATTTTGCCTAATAAACTGAAGCATATTATGCTAGTCCATGATATTATCCCTAAATTATTCCCAGAATATCTTAACAATTCTCGCAAGAAAAAATATTGGAGTTTGGTTGAGGAAGCTATCCGAAAAGCGGACGGGATCATTGCCAATTCTCGGCGCACCGAAAAAGATCTAATCCGACATCTAGGCATCAACCCGGCAAAAATTACCGTAAATTATTTGGACGTTGATGAAATATACAAGAAAAAAGTTTCGTCTGAGAAAAACAAAAAGGTTTTAAAAAAATATAAATTAAAGCCGGGATACATTTACAACGGCGGAGGATTGGAAGTTAGAAAAAATGCGGAGGGAGTTATTCGCGCGTATAAATATTTATTAGATAGAAATAAAATTTTGCATTCTATCCATGAAATGCCGCAACTTATAATCTCTGGGAGATTGCTGCCGCAGCTCGCACCCCTTGTCGTTGACGTGGAAAAATTAATCAAAGAATTAAACCTCACCAAACACGTCAGAATTCTGGGGTTTGTGCCACAGGAAAATTTACCGGCTATTTATGCCAACGCTCTGATGTTTATTTATCCATCGCGCTATGAGGGCTTCGGCATCCCGCCTTTGGAAGCCATGAATCAAGGCACGCCCGTAATTATTGCCAAAACCTCATCTTTGCCAGAGGTGGGTAGTGATTCCGTGCTGTATTGCAACCCCGAAGATCACAAAGACATTGCTATGGTCATGAAAAATGTAATGCTTAATAAAAATCTGCGTGCTACACTTTCCGAAAGAGGTAAGGAGAGAGCTAAGATTTTTTCTTGGAAAAAGTTTACGGAAAAGTTTTTGAATATCATCAATGAACGAAATTTTTAACCAGTTTAATAAACCCCGTTTTTATTTGCTCTTCGCCAACATTCTTTTGGTTTTCTTTTTGATTTTGCTTTCAAATCTGGGGATTTTGCCGATTAAAAAATCTGGAGATTTTATTTTTTTTGCACTTGTCTATTTAGCTTTTGCGCTTTATCGTCCGGGTTGGAGTTTTTTGTTTCTCATTGGAACCATCGCGCTGGAAAACATTAGTTTGGCGCCTCAGGAGATTGGAATTTCGGTCCGGCCATATCAATTCATCGGGGGACTGACTATTTTGGCCGTACTGATTAAGTTGGCCGTTGGCAGACTGGGTTTCAGGCTTCCAAAATTCAACCGCTTTGATTTATTATTTCTGATTTTTGCCTTGGCAGGTTTTATCAGCACGATTGGAGCACTGGACAAGGGTGCCGCCCTGAAACAATCCATTATTGCATCATCCTTTATAGTCTTATATTTTTTGGCCAGGATATTTATCCAAGAGATCGCCGATCTCAAAAGAATCACGCCCTTTTTTTTGAGTTCTTCCATAATCGTCGTATTTTATGGCCTCTGGCAGAATTTTAGATTTATCCAAGGCTCCAACCCATTCGAAGTTATGCCCGGCCGGCCGAACGCCACTTTCACGGAGCCGGATTGGCTCGGAATTTTTTTGGTGATATTATTGGCAATCTTTTATACCCTTATCTATGACCTGAGAAGTTTTAAAAATATCGACGACCGCGAGATCAAAATTAAAAATTATAAACTGATTTATCTGCACGCATGCCTAGTTTTGATTTTTTCCTTGATCATTATTAGTGTCTCTCGTTCCGCTTGGCTGGGCGCGTTTATTGTGACTTTTGCTTATTTATTTATTATCTGGACGAATTTGAAAATTCATCCCAAAGAATGGCAATGGAGATTCGCTTTTTGGAACAAAGTTGGGATCCTAAGTTCTTTGCTTGCCGCCATTGCGTTGGTTTATATTTTTCACCTGACAAATTTTCAATTATTCAACCGCGCCCAAAGCACTGCGTCAGGACTCCAGAAAATTACAATTTCTTGTACGCAAAACATAAATCTCCCTGAAAAAATAAGCAATGTTTCTGAATTAGTCCCGTATGGATGCCGACACATCAATTTGGAAGAAATAGAAACGGAAAAAGGAAAAGGCAATTTTGTCGGCGAAATTTTCCGTGATGATCCTAACATCAATATCCGTGGACGAATTTACCAAAGGTCTTGGGAACAAATCAAAACGCATCTGATCTTAGGAATCGGATGGGGCAACATTGGAAAAATTTTAGGAATTGACGAAGCCGGAAACAGTCTGAATTCCAGCAACATTTTTTTGGAAGTTTGGCTGGGCACGGGCTTGCTGGGGATAATTACATTTGCCTTGATTTGGATTTGGACTATAATCAAATCAATCAGGCTGTTCGTTTTTGAAAATAATTCCGGGGGAAAGCTCTTGGGATTGTTTTTGTTTTTAGGAAGCATTGCGCTTCTGGTTCCCAATCTATTCAACGCGGGAATATTTCTAGGCGCAATGTGGTTGTTCTTTGGTTTTATGAATATCGGAAAAAAATAAAGAAAAAGGAGAGAAAGACATGTCATGTCAAGGAGAAAAACACAAAAGTTGTCTTATCTGCGCATTAGGTAAAGGCATAACCGGATCGGAAGCAGCTTCTCTAATCGAACAAGAAATCGGACCAGCTCTCGCAAAAAAAGCGGGCGTGACAGAAGAAACTGGACGCGCGTCTTTCTTCAGCTCATTGAAGTCAAGCGGATCCACGCTTCAACACAACCTGAGTAAGATTGAGGGACTGGTTTGCTTTATCCCTCCCCACTGGTAAAAAATAACCAGGAAGGGAAGCGTGATACATTTCTCAAGCGGGAGCCTTCGGACTCCCTCTTTTTTTATTCTTTTTTATGCTATTATAGATTTATGAAAATCGGCATTGATATCAGAAATATAGGCAAACATAGAACTGGCGATGAAGTGGTCTTTTTTAATTTAACTAAAAGCTTAGCTGACCTGGATCGCCAGAATAATTATTTTTTATGCACCGATATAACCGACCCGATCGTATTAGCTGATATAGCAGACCGATTAGGACTTCAAGACAAGCCTAATTTTGAAATTGTTTCCTTAAAAACCAAAAATAGATACACTTGGAATTTCTGGGCGCTGCCGCGTTATCTCCGCCAAAATCCAGTAGACATTTACCTGACTCAATATATCACGCCTTTTTTTGTGCCGAAGAAAATCAAAATTGCCACCGTTGTGCATGATGTGTCATTCAAGGTTTACCGTAAATTTATAAGATTCTCTGATTTATTTTTTTTGGATATTTTGATCCCGCTATCTTTCAAACGAGCTGACAAAATCATCGGGGTTTCAAAATTCACTGCTGACGAAATCATCAAGTACTACAAAACAGCTCCCGAAAAAGTCAGTTGGATCCATAACGCAGTCGGTGACAATTTCAAAGAAGCTGTATCTCCACAAGAAATTGATGCAGTTAGAAAAAAATATAATTTACCGGAAAAATTTATTTTGTATATCGGCACACTGCAACCGCGAAAAAATCTACCCGCACTGATTACGGCCTATTCCACCCTTGCCGAAGATACCCGCGCTAAAATCAAGCTGGTATTGGCAGGCGGCAAGGGGCATAATTATGATCCCGGGATCGAAAAGTCCATCGCAGAATACTCTTTAGAAAAGGATGTATTTTTGCCGGGATTTATTGACGAAAAGGACAAGCCGGCGATTTTTATGGCTTGTCATGTCTTCTGTAATCCCTCTTTTTATGAGGGTTTTGGTATAACCATTCTAGAGGCCATGACACTGGGAATTCCTGTTTTAGCCTCAATGATTCCGCCCCATCAAGAAGTTGCCGAAAATAGCGTTTCATATTTTAATCCGGAAGATACGGAGGAATTAACAAGATTGCTCGCCTCTGTCATCGCCGATGAAAATTTGCGAAATGAACTGGCACACAAAGAGTTGATTCAGACCAAAAAATTTTCTTGGGAAACGACCTCGCAAAAATTGCTTGAGCTGTTCAACAATTTGAATAATCCCGAAAAAAAACGAGCATTTTTTGGCCATAATCAGAGCGATTGACAATCGGCATAAATAGGATAAAATATATACTATGTTGTTGAAATAGGAAATTTTCACAATTTTTAACTCATTAATTACGATCAAAAAGAACATGGCTTATTTAAGAAGTAACGCAAACCCCGCTCAAAACAGTCAAACGACTGGCAAGACTAAATCAAAATTTTATACAAAAAAGTGGTTTAAAATAATATTAGTTGTTGTTATTTTATTTGTTTTGGTGGGCGGGACTTTCGCCTGGAAAGCGGGTAATATTCTGAGCAAAATTTCCAATGGCAGCCTGATAAACAGCTTGGCGCATTCTTTGCCGGGCACAAATGACCAATTGAAGGGCGAGGCAGATGGTCGGATAAATATTTTGCTCTTGGGCATGCGTGGAGCAAATTTACCGGGCGGAGGAACTTTGGCTGATACGATAATGGTAGCCAGCATCGCGCCCAAGGAAAATAAAATTGCTATGATTTCAATTCCGCGCGACCTTTATGTCACTACTCCGGGCACGGAAAGCAAAAACAAGATAAACGCAGTACACGCCTACGGCGAACAGAAGGGCGCCGGGCAAGGAATCGGGGATATGAAGACCATTGTCGATCAAGTTATCGGACTGCCGATTCATTACGCGGTCAGTATTGACTTCGCCGGCTTCAAACAATTGGTAGACGCGATTGGCGGAGTTGACATAACTCTCGCTGGCCCCTTTAATGAATCTGTCCAATTTAATGAACCTCATGTTTGCGACTCATTCTTTACCCAGCCGACCGGGAAATTTGAATATAAATATCACAGTTATTCAACCAGCCGCAAAATTGTTGCCCAATATCCCTTATGCACGGCACCAGCCAACGCTTTGGAATGTGGCGGAAATTTTAACTTGCCAGCTGGGAAACAAACGCTCAGTGGCGAGCAAGCCTTGTGTTACGCCAGATCAAGGGCCACCTCCAGTGATTTTGAACGCGCCAAGAGACAACAGCAAATCATCCAATTGGTCAAAGCGAAGCTTTTAAGCGCCGGGACACTGACTGATTTTGGAAAGTTGAATGGGATTTTAAATAGTCTTGGTAATAATGTCAGAACCGACATGCAGCCTTGGGAAATGAAAAAACTTTACGATTTATACATAAGCATGCAAGACCCGCAAACCTACCAAAGAGTGCTGGAAAATTCCGAGGAGGGCTTGCTCTATACCCCCGTAGAAACTAAAGAAACCGGGTATATTTTGCTTCCGCGCGGGGACAATTACGACCAGATTCATAACGTCGCACAGAACATCTTTACTATTGCGCCTCAGTCAGATATAGCTCCAAAATAATTACGCTACCAGACCTCGGACTTTAAAAAATGCGGCATGATCTTTCGATGGTCATGCCGCATATTATTAAAACAATGGAACTTTCAATAATCATTACGAGTTATAAAAATCCAGAGTTGCTTCAAGTCTGCATCGACTCAATCAAAAAAAATTACGCCAGTGATGACTGCGAAATAATTGTAGCCGACAGCGCGACCGAGGAAAAAACCGAAATAATGATGCGGGAGGATTATCCGGGAATAAAATTCATTGCCTCAAGAAAAAATATTGGTTTCAGCGGCACGGTTAATAATGGATTTGCGGTTGCGCGGGGGAGATATCTGCTAATTTTGAACGGCGATATAATTGTTAAAAAAGATGCGATCAAAAAACTTCTGGATTATATCAGCAATCATCCCGATGTTGGAATTGTCAGTCCGCAGCTTCTAAATTTTAATGAGACATTCCAACCATCAACATTTCGTTTTTATACGCCGCTCACGATTGTTTTTCGCCGGACTTTCCTTGGAAAATTTTCTTTTGCCAAGAAGCATCTGGATAGGTTCTTGATGAAAGACTTTGATCATAAAAGCATCCGTAATGTTGATTGGGTGATGGGTTCATCGCTTATGACAAGCCGGCAGGCCGTTGAAAAGGTTGGCGTGATGGACCACCAATTCAAGTTATACTTTGAGGATACCGATTGGTGCCGCAGATTTTGGGAAAAAGGATATAGGGTGGTATACTTTCCGGAGGCGCAAATGTACCATTATCATGGCCGGGGATCGGCCAGCGGAAGCGTTTTCCGAGCCTTGATCTCGAATAAGCTGACTTGGATGCATATCGCCAGCGCGATAAAATATTTTATAAAATACGCCGGCAAACCCTTGCCTGAACATAATTAATTCAACTACGCTTATCTTATGGAAGAAACCAATATCCCAGCAAGTGAAATCAATTTGGATAAGAACAAAAGATTATTCCACCGATATCTAGCTTTTTTTGCTGTTGCTTTTTTAGTCATTGGCAGTTTTTGGCTCGGCTACGCAAGAGGCAAACAGGCGGAGCGTTTAGCTGACAAAAGTGTCCCACTCACACAATCAATTGTTGAAAACAAAAACCCGACCGATAGCCAAATCGTAGATTTTTCTTTGTTTTGGAAAGTTTGGGACTTACTGAAAGAAAAATACGTGAACAATAAAACCTTAGACGCGCAAAAAATGTTGTATGGCGCGATTGATGGCATGCTTAAATCGACAGACGATCCATACACAACATTTTTTGATCCAAAAGCCACCACCTCCTTCTCTCAGGACTTAGAAGGCAGTTTTGACGGCATCGGCGCCGAGTTGGGCATCAAGGATAGCATCCTCACCATCATTGCTCCATTAGAAGATTCTCCAGCCGCCAAATCAGGCTTGCGCGCTGGCGACAAAATAATCAAAATTGACGGAAAATCTTCTGCTGATGTGACCATTGACGGCGCTGTCGATCTCATCCGCGGCAAAAAGGGAACGACTGTTGTTTTGACTGTTCTGCATTCCGACGACCAGGAGACTAAAGATATCACGGTTACGCGCGATACTATCACGGTCAAGAGCGTGAAATTAGAATTTAAGGACAACAATATTGCTCACTTGAAAATAACTAAATTCGGCGACACAACTGATAAAGAATTCGACACGGCGATGAATCAAATAATCGCCAATGGTTCACGAGGAATTATTTTGGATTTACGCAATGATCCGGGCGGTTATCTGGACAAAGCGGTGGATGTCGCCAGCCGTATGATTCCTAAGGGCAAGGCTGTTGTGCTAGAAGAAGATAATACTGGAAAACGGGAAACATTGAATACCTTGGGCGGAGACAAATTATCCGGCATTCCGACTGTCGTACTCATTAATGAAGGCAGTGCCAGTGCGTCAGAAATTTTGGCTGGAGCGCTCCGCGATAACCGCGCTGTCCAACTCATCGGCAAAAAATCTTTCGGCAAGGGATCCGTGCAGGAACTTATCAATCTTCCGCAAGACACCAGCGTTAAAATTACCGTTGCCAAATGGCTCACGCCCAACGGAGACTATATTATGGAAAAAGGCATCAATCCTGACATTGAGGTTGAGCTGACTTTGGACGACTATGACAACAACCGCGACCCGCAACTGGACAAGGCGATGGAAGTGATGCAAGAGATAATTAAATAATCTGCAAAATTTGTCATTTCTGTTTTCTTTTATTATAATAGAGTTATGAGAGTAATTTTACTTCAAGATGTAAATAATATCGGCAAGCAGGGAGACATCAAGGACGTATCTGACGGATACGCCAGGAATTTTTTGTTGCCCAAAAAATTGGCTGAAATTGCCACACCTGAAACCATGAGAAAAGCTGAAATCATGAAGGCTAAGCAGGCTGAAGTTCAGCAAGCTGATTTGCAAAAAATTCAAGCCCTGGCCGAATCTCTGCAGGGACGCGAGGTTGTCATCCAAGCCAAAGAAAAAGACGGAAAACTTTTTGGATCAATCAATGCCAAGGCCATCGCCAAGGAAATGAAAAAAGATAATTTGGATATTAATGACAAATCCATTATTCTTCCGGAACCCATCAAGGAAATAGGCGAGTACGAAGTAAAAATAAGCCTGGATCACGGCATTGAAGCTTCGCTTCTGGTTATTGTGGAAAGCGCCAGTTGATAACATTTTGAAAGTAGTGTAAAATTAAAAAAACAAAAGTCGCAGGGGAGGCGGCTTTTTCTCTTGAAAATAATTTTATTTTTTAAAATATGAAAAACAGAAAGTACATTTTTGTCGTTGGGGGAGTAATGAGCGGAGTCGGCAAGGGAATAACCACTTCATCAATCGGAGCGATTCTCAAAGCGCGCGGATTTAATGTCACTGCTTTGAAAATAGATCCGTATATCAACGTTGATGCCGGCACCATGAACCCCACGGAACATGGAGAAACTTTCGTGCTCGACTCGGGACTCGAAACTGATCAAGATATGGGGAATTACGAAAGATTTATGAATCTGACGCTTCCTCCCGAAAACTATATGACGACCGGAAGCGTCTATGAAACCGTAATCCACCGCGAAAGAAATCTGGAATACAACGGCAAATGCGTAGAGGTTGTGCCCCATATTCCGCTGGAGGTAATCCATCGCATCAAAAAAGCCTCCGAAAAAGCCAAGTCCGACATAACTATCATCGAAATTGGGGGAACAGTAGGCGAATATCAAAATATCCTTTTTCTGGAAGCCGCTCGTATGATGAAAATAAAACATCCGGAAGACATCCTTTTTGTCATGGTCAGTTACTTGCCAATTCCTTCCAAGGTGGGCGAAATGAAAACCAAGCCGACCCAATACGCCGTGCGGACTCTGAATGGAGCCGGCATCCAGCCGGATGTGATCATTGCCAGGAGCGAAACTTTCTTGGATCAAAAGCGTAAGGAAAAAATTGCAATTTCCTGTAATGTTCCGGAGCGCTATGTAATTTCCGCTCCAGACATCGAAAGTATTTATGAAGTGCCGGTCAACTTTGAGCGCGATGACTTAAGCCGGTTGATTTTGAAAAAACTAGGATTAAAATACAAAAAAACCGACCTTAAAAACTGGTTTGATCTGGTTGAAAACATCAAGCATCCGGAAGGAAAAATAAAAATCGGCATTGTCGGCAAATATTTCGGCACTGGAGATTTTGTTCTTTCTGATGCCTACATCAGCGTGATTGAGGCCATCAAACACGCCGCTTTCAAAAACAAGGTCAAACCTCAGATTGACTGGATCAACAGTGAACTATTCGAAAAGGAACCGGAAAAACTGGAGGATCTAAAACAGTATAATGGCGTAGTTATCCCGGGCGGGTTTGGCTCCAGAGGAGTTGAAGGCAAAATAAAAGCTATTCAATTTTTACGCGAGAATAAAATTCCATATCTTGGCCTTTGTTACGGCATGCAGCTGGCGGTTATCGAATTTGCGCGCAATGTGCTCGGGCTGAAAGATGCCAATACGACCGAAATTGACCGCGATACCAAAAATCCCGTCATCGACATCATGCCAGAGCAGAAGAAAAATTTGGAAGATAAAAATTTCGGCGCCACGATGCGCCTGGGGGCGTATCCAGCCAATGTTTCCAAAGGAACCCTAGCATACAAAGCCTATGGCAAAACAAAAATTTCCGAACGGCACCGACACAGATGGGAAGTGAATCCTGAATATATTGATCGCCTCAAAAAAGCCGGTTTAGTTTTTTCCGCCAAGTCGCCCAACAGCAAGCTGATGGAAATCGCGGAATTGCCGACTTCCGCGCACCCATTCTTTTTGGGTTCGCAGTTTCATCCGGAACTAAAATCCAAACCGCTCGATCCGCATCCGCTTTTTGTAGAATTCATCAAAGTAAGCGCTAAAAATACAAAGAAATAATTCAAAACAAAACTTAAAAAGCCCATAAGGGCTTTTTAAGTTTATAGAAAACGGATCAATTTATCTCTTAATCTCTTCCACTGAAACAAAACTCCTTTCTTGCAGTTTTCCGGTGAATAATCTAACCTTTTTGGCCACAAATTTTACCAAGCCTTTTTTGAGCGCGAAAAGTGTATCATCTTCGCCTCTGCGGACGTTCTTCCCGACGCGGAATTTTGTGCCTCTTTGACGAACAATGATTTGGCCTGATTCGGCCCTCTGACCGCCAAAAATCTTTACGCCTAGTCTTTTAGAAATAGAATCCCTGCCTAGTTGGGTAGATCCGCCTGCTTTACGATGTGCCATATGTTTAAATGAGAAATTAAAAGCGCGTACCGCGCAAAATAACTTCTGAATTTACTTGTTTATTGCCTATAATGCATTATAAGCTTATTGTGATATAATGTCAATAAGATGGAAAACAAGATAAAGGATTTTCTGAAGGCGAATGAGCCTAAAATCGCCCTATTTATCGGTTTCGTTTTAGTCGCCGGCATTTCTTTTGAATTTGGGCTTATTCAAGGGAAAAAACAGCAGAATAAACCGCTTATTATTGAAAAGTCAATTCTGGGCCAAAATGTAGAATCACAGGTACCATCAGCAAGCCCCTCTCAAGCTCAAAATTTGGCCACAGAAGCAAAAATAACCCCTGACAGCACAAATACCCCGCCTCAATCTTGCACATTTGTGGGCAGTAAAAACTCCAACAAATATCATCTGCCGACCTGTCATTTTGCCAAACTCATCAAACCTGAAAATCTCGTCTGTTTCAAATCGGCTGAAGACGCCCAGAGCAGGGGATACCAGCCAGACAAAAACTGTGTAAAATAATTATTTTTAATACTTATGCAAAATAAAAAAACCGTTATCATCTCCCTCGGGGGATCACTCATCGTACCGGACGAAATCGATTGGAAGTTCGTCAAGGATTTCAAAAAGCTGATCGAAAAATACATCAAGAAAAAATGTAAATTTATTATCATTACCGGCGGAGGCAAGATCTGCCGAAAATACCAGGACGCCGCCTCAAAGATAACCCAGCTTACCGATGACGACCGCGACTGGTTGGGAATTCATACCACTCGACTGAACGCCCATTTCATCAGAACGGTTTTTCGAAAATACGCCCATCCCCGCATAAACAAAAATCCGAACGACCTAGAAGACTTTTATAATTTCAAAGAATCTATCCTGGTTGCCGCCGGTTGGAAGCCCGGCTTTTCAACCGATTATGACGCAATACTTTTAGCCAAATATTTAGGCTTTACGACTGTCGTGAATTTTTCCAACATCGATTATGTTTATGATAAAGATCCAAATAAATTTAAAAATGTTAAAAAAATAGAAAATATTTCCTGGAAAGACTACCGCAAGATGGTGGGGGATAAATGGGATCCGGGCATGAACGCGCCCTTCGATCCAATCGCGTCCAAACTAGCGCAAGAAGAAAATATTGAAGTCGCCATTATGAACGGGATAAATTTGGAGAATCTGGAAAATTATCTGGAAGGCAGAAAATTCAAAGGCACGATTATCAAATAACTTCTCTCGCGAATAATAAAAAGGCTCGGTTTTATTCCGAGCCTTGTGCCATTAGCGGTATTTTGATGACAAACTGGGAGTGTCCATCCCATGTATATTCGTGCCAAACGTCTCCTCCGAGATTTTGGATCAGTTTTCTTATAAGGAAAAGACCCATGCCGCTTCCTTTCCCCGAGGTATAGCCTTGTTCAAATATCCTTTTTACAGTTTCTTCGGGAACAGGTGTCCCGCTGGTGTAAAAAATAATACGTACGTCGTTTTCATGTTTTTCTCGTCCAACTGCTATCGTGAAATTTTCCCCGCCATATCGCAAGCTATTTTCTGTAAAGTTACTTATAGCTGAAGAAATGACTGAAATTAAAACATCGCTTGCCTCAATCTCAATTTCATCTTGAGGTATGCCACCTTGATCATTGTCTATACTGATGTTTTTTTCGATTAAATCATCGATGGATTCATCAAGAACCGACTCAACCAAGTCAGCTAAATCAACAGTGATTGTTTTACTTGGCTTATCCCCAACTAAAACGCATCTCTTGACGATCTTTTCTACGCCCAAGATTTTCTTTTTGAGTTTTTGGAAGGCCAGTTCTGGGTTGGTATATCCCTTACCTTTTTTTGATGACAAGAGCCTGACAGTTAAACTCATGGCCATCGTTTTGTTTATGAGGTCATGTTTTAACATTTTTGTAACTGCTATGTTGTGATTTTCAGCAATCTTTTGCGCGGTGACATCTCTTGAAACTCCGAAGATACCAATAACTTTCCCATTTTCATCTTGAATCAAATTTCTTGTGACAGATTTCCAATGCCTATTGCCATCAGCACGAGTTAACTCTTCAACTTCATCCTGAATAGGTACTCCAGTTTCAACGAGAACACTTTCGGATTCCCAAATCCGCTGGGCTTCATCATGGGGTAAAAAATCGAAATCAGTCTTCCCGACCATAGCTTCCGTGGTTGTGTTTGAGTTTTTGGCCTTTGCTTCGTTGACCCATAAAAAACGGCCAAATAAATCTTTGAGATACGCCGAATCAGGCAGGTATCTCATTGCAACAAAAAGCCACGAATTAAGCTCTTTCTGCGTGATCATGATACCTCCTTTGATTCGGATTTTTTCAGTTTCGTTGTTTGTAAATGAGCTGCATTTATCTCTCAATCATAACTGACCATAAACTATACCAGTATTTTTTATTTTTGTAAACCCCCACACCGAAAAGCAACGTGAAAGCACTCTCTAGCCACTAAATTAATTTCAGAAGCCCAGGACTACTTTTGTACATAGGATATTTGGTGTGGGGGTAAAGGGGTCCGCTAATACTACAAGCAGAGTATCAAAAAAAAGCCCCTTGAGGCTTGTTTCTTATTTTTTTCCGGAAAACTCAATTTTGTGATGCGTGAGCAAATATAACAATAAGATATAAGTTCCGGCGGCGATTGTACCCGCCACAATTATAAATCCAACAACCAGCGGCAAGGCTACATCCAACAAAATAGCTTTGCTCAAAAAAAATTTAAATCCTAAATGATAAGTACGATCAAAGTCAGCAATTAAAGTATTTCCGTTGGTGCCGAATATAAAACCGCCAACCGCCGCAGAAAATGGCAACAGAGCAAGAGTGGCCCACATATTTGCAGCTAAAACTCCGGCTGTAGCAGCTAATCTATTCAAGCAGAACAAGGAAGCCAGCACCAGCGTTGTCAGTAAGCCTTCTCCAGGCACGATACCCAAAAAAACACCTAGTGCCGCCCCTCCGGCAATTTTGTGCGGAGTATCGTTCATCAGGAAAAACTGGCGAAAGAAAATTTTGATCTTTTCCATTATTTTTTCTTGACTATAAGACTTTTGGTTTCTTTGTCGACTACTTTGGCCTTTTCGGCATCTTTCCGTGCTTGAAGTGGCAAGACACCCAAAATATTTCTGAGAGCGATGCCATCAACTTTTAAAACATCCTCCCATTTGTCCAACGGCTCTAGGATCGAACGTAGTTTTTCTTCGTCGTATTTATATGTCTTGCGTAACGACCTTGCAATCACGCCTTGTTCACCGAAAACCCGTTCCACGCCCTCCTGATCCATATATTGCAAGATTGATTCCTGCAGTTTCGCCAATCGATCCTTGGTGATTGACACGGCTGATTTCAGTTCGATATATTCCATGATTGCTTGATTGACTTCTTCCGTATCAATTTTCCGCAAATCCTTAAATTTATGTTTCCACATCGGGCACAAATTCTGATAGCCGCACCAATCGCAAAGAGGCGACATGGCCGGTTCAAATTTTCCCGACTCAATCAGTTTGATCGTATCCAAAAACAGTTGCTCGCTTTTTTGCAGCTGCTCCAAAGTTCTGGTCGAAGACAGTTTCACTCCATGCTTGAGATAATACAAACTAACTTTTATCTTATCCAGATTCTCAATTTCTTTCGGATAACGGGAAAGAAAGGCTTTAAGATAAACCGAAAGCTGAAGATCGTTGTCCACTTTTTCCTGAGTCGGCATCTTTTTCGTCGTCTTGTAATCGATAATTTCATAGCCATCTTCCGTTTTATCAATGCGATCAATGATGCCAGAAACAATATGTTTCTCCTCTGTGCCACCAATTTCAATCTGAAAGCGGGACTCCAAATCGATGATATTGAAATCTTGCGGACGATTTTTTTGGTAATAATTCTGGATAATCCTGATGCCTTGCGAAAAAGCGGCCCGTTCTTCATCCGGTCCGTCAAAGACGGCCGGATTCCAGGAATTTCCAAAATGCTCCATTGCCTGATCCAAGGTGGGGGAGAGAATGCCTGGCGTGTGGATAAATTTCATGGTTTCGTGGATCGTCGAACCAAAAACCGCCTCCTTGGATTTGGGAGTCTTGATTCTGTCGATTTCCTGGAATTTATATTTCAACGGACAGCTTTGGTAGGTGTCCATCGAAGAATATGAGATACGCATACAGTTATTATACAGCAATTTGACAGGATATAAAAACTTGCTATAATCGCATTACATACTAATTTGGTAGGCTTTAATTATTTATGAAGTTTTCTACTAAAGCTGAATACGGGTTGAAGGCTATAGTCAACTTGGCTGGCGTTTTTCCTATGCAAAAAAATTTGAAATCCATCGCCAAAGAAGAAGGGATTTCATTAAAATACCTGGAACAAATGATCGCTAATTTGAGAAGACATGGTCTAGTCACAAGCTCAAAAGGAAAAAGCGGGGGATATACGCTATCGAAAAATCCAAAAAATATACGCGTAAGTGAAATAATCGAAGTTTTGGAGGGCTCCATCGCGCCCATGAAGTGTTTCGACAAAATATGCGCGCTCAAAAAAAAGTGCCCATCAAGTATTGTTTGGGATAAGGTTGGTATACAAATAAAAAAAACATTGTATGATATAAAATTAAGCGAATTAATTTAAAAAGTCATGGCAAAAAATAAAAAAATATATTTGGATCATGCCGCGACCACTCCGGTTGACCAGGCAGTTTTGAAAGAAATGCTCCCATATTTTTCCGAAAAATATGGCAATGCGATGTCTGTGCATTCTTTCGGCCAAGAAGCACTAAAAGCGGTAGACACAGCTCGAACTCAAGTCGCTCAATTTTTTGGCGCAAAGCCAAGTGAAATAATTTTTACCAGCGGAGCCACTGAATCAAACAATTTATCCATTAATGGTGTTTTAAAATCATATTATTCAAAATTTCACCCTGTTAAATCCGCTAAGGACGGTGTGAAGCAATTTAATGGGGTAAAAATAAAACCACATATTATCACTACCGCGTTTGAACATCATTGTGTTTTGGACGCGTGTAGGGCTTCAGAAAGAGATGGCTTGGCCGAAGTTACTTTTTTAAAACCAGACAGGGACGGTTTGATAAGCGTGAAAGAAGTTGAAAAATCAATTAAATCAAATACGATCTTGATTTCCATCATGTACGTGAACAATGAAATTGGAACCATACAACCCATTGAAAAGATAGGCAAGATGATCAAAAAGAAAAATGCTGAGCGCAATGATTTTTCTTCTTTCCCTATCATATTTCACACTGATGCGACACAGGCTATTAATTATTTCGATTGCAATATTGGCAAATTAAATGTCGACCTGTTATCGATGTCAGCGCATAAGATATATGGACCCAAAGGAATCGGCGTCCTTTTCATAAAAAATGGCACACCGATAAAAAAAATCCAGGACGGGGGAGATCAGGAATATAAAATGAGAGCCGGTACACATAACGTCCCCGGCATCGTCGGATTGGGTAAAGCAATAGAGGAAGTCAAAAGTCAAAAGTCAAAAGTCGAAAACATTGTCTCGCTTCGCGACTATTTAATTAAAAGAGTTTTAAAAGAAATTCCCAAAACTATTCTAAACGGATCAAAACACAAACGTTCTCCGAATAACGCTAACTTTAGTTTCGCGGACGTGGAGGGGGAGGGCTTGCTGCTTTCTCTGGATATGGAAGGAATAGCCTGTTCAACCGGATCAGCTTGCTCTTCGGGCGCCCTTTCACCGTCGCACGTTTTGCTCGCAATCGGCCTAAAACCTGAACAGGCGCATGGATCGCTCCGAATCACCCTCGGTAAGCATACGACCAAACAAGAGATTGACGTGGCTATAAGCAAGATAAAATCAGTGGTTGAAAGACTCCGAAAAATTTCTGGTAATGTCCTCAAAGATTTTTATACTAAAAAATAAGCTCAAACTATTATGCAATACTCAAAAAAAGTAATTGAACATTTCACGCGCCCGCATAATCAAGGCGTCATAAAAAATCCTTCCGGTACCGGAATAGTTGGCAATCCGGTCTGTGGTGATCTGATGAAAATATACATCAAAGTGAATAAAAATAAACAGGGGGAAGAGTTTATCAAGGATATAAAATTTGAAACATTGGGATGCGCCTCCGCAATTGCCACTTCTTCCATGATCACCGAGCTGGCTAAAGGTAATAGCCTGAAGGAAGCGATGAAAATTACCCGCAATGATGTGGCTGATGCGCTAGAAGGATTGCCGGCAATCAAGATACATTGTTCGAATTTGGCGGATGACGGATTGCACGAAGCAATCAAGGATTATTTCAATAAGCAGAAGAAAAAATAATTTCATGGCATATAGAAATACACCTATTTTGAATTTTCCAATTGGAAATTTTAAAAAAATTTCTCTAGATTTCAGGCGGCCCAGCGTGTATGACGAAAAATTTTGGGGCACACATTTGGGCGTGGATATAGATATCCCAGCAGATACGAAAGTTTTTTCTATCGGCCGAGGAGTGGTTGTTTATTCCAAGCTTCACGCCGGTGAATTTTCCCCCAACGGTAAAATCAACCAAAGAAATTGGGGCGGTATAATAGTCATCGCGCATAAAAATCCAAACACTAAAAAAGTTTTTTATTCCCTGTATGGCCACCTGGGCAAACGCTATCTCAAAAAAGGGGATATGGTTGAAATGGGCGACCTGATCGGATCTGTCGGCAGGGCGATGAGCGAGTCAAATGGAATCTGGGAAAATGAACATTTACATTTTGCAATTTATTTGGGAATATTCAAGGGACAGGTGCTGCCAGGCTATTACCGAGAAGATGAGCAACGAACCCGACTGGAGGATTGGGAAGAACCAATAACTTTTATAAATAACTATTCGATTAAGAAAGCGATCACTTAAAAACCGCTAGGGAATAGCGGTTTTAAAGATATTGAGAGTGTCGCACAATGTATCTTATGCGACACTGTATGTTATTATAACTTGCGAACTTGGCTTCCTTACGGGATACATGCATGTGTGTCCAACCCTATCCGATATTGCTAAAGATATAGGTATACAACAAGCCCAAAGCAAATTTATGTTCAGTTTTATTTTTTATAACAAACTGTTTTTTTATTTGTAAATAATCATCTGATCAATCTTGGTTCCACTATCCGCGCCGAGTTTTCCAACCAGAGACCGCGAAGTACCTAGATAAAGATTTGACCCAAAATATGGATCATGGACTATATAGTCCTTCTTGTCCTTATTGTGAATGACCACATAGTGCCCTCCCCTACCGTTGGTTTTTTTGATATACACAATCACCAGGTGATCCTTAGAAATTTCTGAATCTATGGTTTTCCAATTAATGTTTCCGTGATTGATCGAGGAAATCAACTCAATATCTGGAGGTGACCAATCATTGGGCCATTTTATAAGATCATAGTAATATATTTTTTGTTTCGCCATTTTTCCGGGATCGATACTGGCGCCATAATATTTAAAGGTCATCGAGACAGATGTCAGCGCGCATCCATAATCTTCGATCGTAGAACTGGAATTTCCGATTCTTTTGCTGCCCCATCGCGGATCCTTTTGCGAAAAATACCAACTCGTGGAAGCCAGATGGTCCGTCGGTTTTGGATAACTGCTGACGCTCGCATCGACATCCGCCAAATTTCCCGCGGAACTAAAATTAAAAAGCTCTGTTTTCTGCTGTTCAACCCTAGCCAGAAGTTGCTGATATTTTTGTTCTTCACCCTGAGTTTGAGAAAGCAGGGTTTGTTTTTGTATCTCAGTGGCTTGCAAGCTGTAGCTTTTGCTTTGCAGGTCTTTTTTTAATTGTTCACTCGCTTGTTTTTTCTTCTGAATATCATCGTATTCGTTTTGCAAGTCAATCTTGGCCTGTCTGATCGTATTTAAAACTTCACTTACACGGCTGCTTGACTGCTCTATATAGTCTGCTTTATTGAAGATTTCGGAAAAATCTTTATTGATCAAAACGATATTCAACACTCCTGCTTGGTAATCTTCGTAGTATGACTGAAGAAGGCCAGTTAAGATCAACTGCTGATATTTTACCAGATCTTCTTTGTAATTTATTTCTTGTTGCAGATCCTCTATTTGCTGGTTTAGCTGATCAGCCTGAGATTGAGTCTGTTGTAATTGTGTTTTGTTACGCGTTTGTTCCGCGTCAATAAGCGCCATCTGATCTTTTAGCGTGTGCTGTTGCTTGTTTTTTATATCAATCAAGTCCTGGTATGCCTTGGCCTTTTTTTCCAAAATTTCACATTTGTCCTTGTCATCTCCCGTCAATTGGTCACAATCATCACTATCCGCCCTGCTTCTGGTAAAATTAAAAAGCAGCAAACAAAAAATCGCCGCCGCTAAAAAAAGAAACTTAAAACGACCTAAATTTGCTTTGGTTTTTATTTCAAATCTATTCACAGCTATATTATAGCACAAAAAACACCGCATTAAAACCGGCCTCGAGATCTAAAAAAGAATTTATAGCTTATTTAGGGCCATTTTCACTCTTTCAAGACTTTCGTATTTCCCTAAGACCCACGCCACTTCAAAGGGTGGGGGTGATTTTTGTTCCCCTGTGAGCGCTACGCGCAACGGCCACAATAAATCACCGCGCCGATCTCCCGCAACTTCTAAAAGATTTTTTTCTAAGTTTTCTTTGGTCCAATCCGCATCTACCATATTTTCCAAAACCTGAACAGATTTTTCCAAATTATTTTTCAAATCTTCATCACTCATTTTTTTCCAGCGCAATAATTCTTTGTCGTAATTTACATCCTGGAAAAAGAATTTGCTACTGTCCCCTACCCCGAAAAAGTTCGCGAGTCTTTCCTGCTCAATAGCCAAAACTTTTTTTATATATTCCTCCGTTTTTTTGTCATCGCTTGCGTTTTTAAAAAAATCTTTTTGCTCCAAAAATTCTTTGGCTTTTTCATAAAGTTCATCCACGGACAATTTTTTAATATATTGCGCGTTCAGCCAGTCCAGTTTTTTGAGATCAAAAATGGCCCCAGCTTTGTGAACATGCGCGAGATCAAATTTTTTAACCAACTCTTCCGTGGAAAAAATTTCCTGAGTGCTCCCTTCTCCAGGATTCCAACCTAAGAGCGCGACAAAATTTATAATGGCCTCTTTCAAATATCCTTTTTGAATATAATCTTCCACACTGACATCCCCCTGTCTTTTGGAAAGCTTGGTCTTGTCCGGATTTAAGAGCAGCGGCAAATGAGCAAACTCCGGCACTTCCCAGCCAAAACCTTGATATAGTTGGATGTATTTCGGTGTGCTGGAAATATATTCCTCACCGCGGAGCACGTGGTTAATTTGCATCAGATGATCATCGACCACGTTAGCAAAATTATACGTCGGATAACCATCCGACTTCATCAGAATCTGATCATCTAAAAGATCGTTTTTTATTTTTACTTTTCCACGTACCATGTCATCATATTCCGTAAATCCTTCTGTGCTTATTTTTTGGCGGATGACAAATTTTTCTCCGGCTTCTATCCTGGTTTTGATTTCATCCGCTGCTAATTTGAGACAACTCCGATTATACATCGGCGCTTGCTTTTTCTCCGCCTGTCCGGCCCGCATTTTTTCTAGGCACTCTGGCGTGCAAAAACAATAATAAGCCTGGCCCTTTTCAATAAGCTCTTCCGCATATTTTTTGTAAATATCCAGCCGTTCGGATTGAATATACGGCCCATATTCGCCTTTTTGAGTAACTTTTCCACTTTCGATGTAAACGCCTTCGGAATATTCAAGACCGGCCCAATTCATTATTTGGACCAATTTTTCCAAGGCGTCCTGCACATATCTTTTTTGATCCGTGTCTTCAACGCGCAAAATAAAGGTTCCTTGATGCTTTTTGGCAAAAAGAAATGTATACAACGCCGTCCGAAAATTTCCGACATGCATATAGCCCGTCGGCGATGGCGCAAATCTGACACGAATTTTATTCATAAATTTATTCTTTGTCCTTGCTGAAAACAACGGCTAGCGAAGCAATCACAAATATCAATATAACTATACCGATTATAATAACCATATTGGGCATATTATTTCTCGTCTGTTTCCTTTTCTTCCTTTTCTTTTCTTATCAATTTCCAGTGAACCAAAAGTATCGGCAAGGCAATGATGACCATCGTCAGCGCGTCGATGATTTTGTTCTGCCGGGCTGGATTGATGCATTTGTCCCCTGACTGGTTTTCTTTCCAGTTTTCATAGTCCTTGAGCAATGCGTCAATTTGAGTTTTTTGAACTTCTGTTGCGCCCTCCTTTGAAATAACAGATGCTACGGGTGGCGGATTATTGCATTCATAGTAGCTCTTTTTTTCCGCTTCTGGGAATATTGCATATTTTAGCCCGGTATTGAGCAGTGTCCCGGTCCCAATCGCCACAAACAGCAAACTCACTGCCGCGATGAGATAGAGATAGATAGTTTTGATTAACTTCGCTTTGGTTGTCATAGTTTTTTGTTAATTATTTATTTCAGCCAGAGGCTGATCCGCCTTTGGCGGAAAAAATTATTTTTATTGGAAAAATTATTACAGCATTAAAAATTTTCTTTATTCTGTATCTGGGTTCTTGCAGCAGCCGAAAAAGCCATTCAAGTCCGATTTGGCGCATCCGTCTGGGTGCTCTTTTCACCTTCCCCGTGAGATAATCAAAACTACCGCCCACACCTATCGCTAGCTTAATTTTAGCACTTTCCTGGCTTTTCAGCGAGTGCAAAAATTTCTCCTGAAAAGGTGCGCCGAAAGAGCAAAGGATGATTGAATAATCTATAATCGGCAATTTATAACCGGTGATGTTACTACTCAAATTCGCGCCACTAACTTGCAGTTTTGGATATTTTTTCAAAATTGCTTCGCGCGTTTCTTCCCAGGTGCTCAATCCCCCACCATTGGCAACGAGAAAAATTTTGATATTATCTTTTTCCGCGATTTTCAAAATATCTTCCGTTAGATCTACTCCGACAATTCTGGTTTTTAATTTTTGGCCATATCTCCAAAAAGCAAACTTTATTCCCACTCCATCAGCCACATTTAGATCACAGCTATTTAATATTTTTTTAAACTCCTCGTCTTTTTGCGCTTTTAAAATAAACTCTGGATTGACCGTGGCGATCTGATGGATCTTTTCTTCACGCAAAAACTCGTTCACTTTTTCAAGTACTTCGGTTTTTGTTAAATTATCAACTCTAATCCCCAAAATATTCATTTACCAAAAACTAAAAACTACAAACCAAAAACTATTTGAGCGGACAACTTTGGATAATTGTATATTCCATGCCATCGCCTTCAAATTCACTAGCCATAATATCCACACTCTCCGCTGTGATTGTCAGTGGAAAATTTTTATTAATTATTGGCAATTCAGCCAGTGCCTGCCATTTATGTTGTCTGATTTTTCCTAGCGTTATATGCGGACGAAAAGATTTCTTGCTGGTGGAAAAAATATCCAGAGCTTTCTCTATTTTTTCCCGTAAATTTTTCAATTCTTCATTGGCATTGCCCGCAAGCCAAATCATGCGCGGTTCTGCCTCGGACGGCCCCAGGCAGATTTTTTCAAATTCCAGGTCAAAAATTTCGGTATTTACAACAGCCTCACAGACGTTTGCGCAAATTTCTGGGATAAAGTCATCCACTACATGGCCCAAAAATTCTAGTGTTATGTGCAAATTTGGCTCTTTTACCCATTTTACAGGCAAATCCTGCCACTCCTCAGTGGCTCGACAAAGGCTTTTTTTGGTTTTTGCGAGCAAATTTATACTGATGAATATTTTACGCTTCATACTCTCAGATTAGCCGAAAATGGTCTTTTTAGCAAGATAATATCGACTTTTATTTTTACCTTGAAAAATGCTATCCTTATGCCATGGAACCAGCTCAAAAAAATATAACGGATGTTGTGCCAATGACGCGCATACCCTTGACAAAAAATCAGTCTTTTTCTTATTTATGCGATCAAAAGTTGACTGCGGGAACGTTGGTCAGTATCCCGCTGTTTCGTAGGAACGTATTGGGAATCGTGACCGGCAATCGCCCTGATTTTGAAAGACTCGGAAATATTGAATTAAAGAAGATAGAAAAAATTATAGAGGAATCATTCTTGACAGAGTGTCAACTAAAACTTGCCTCATTTATTTCGGACTACTATTTATCCCCTCTTGGAATTGTTTTAAAGTCTTTTCTTCCAAAACGGGTGAAGATTCGTAACCCAAAACCTGAAACCCAAAACCTGAAACACAATGACATCAAACTAACCAAAGGACAACAAAAGGCAGTCGATGAAATTACTAAAAACCAAAAACTAAAAACTAAAAACTATCTTTTGTTTGGTCCCGCCTCTTCCGGAAAAACAGAAGTCTATATCCACTCGATTTTAAAATTAAAAAAAAGGAATCCAGCCGCACAGTTTTTGGTCTTGTTGCCGGAACTGACTCTGACGCCCCAAGCGCTTGAAAGATATGGAGAATATTTCAAATCGGAAGAAATTGCCGTTTTGCATAGCAAAATTTCCAAGGGCCAATTTTATTCCAATTGGCAGAAAATAAAGTCTGGCAAAGCCAAAATTATCATCGGTTCCCGCATGGCTGTTTTTGCGCCATTTAAAAATTTAGCCTTGATCGCAGTGGACGAAGAACAGGACATATCTTTCAAACAATGGGAAATGAACCCGCGCTATGATGTACGCACCACGGCAGAAAAATTAGCCCAGATACATGAGGCCTTAATTGTTTTTGGTTCAGCGACACCCAGAATTGAATCTTTTTATAAAGCCCAAAAGAAAGAATACCGGCTGCTTGAATTGCCGCCTTTGAGATTAGCTGGCCTGGAATTGTTGGACTCCAATATTGAATTGATAGATATGAAAAAAGAACGCTGGATCAAAAATTATTCATCCATCAGCAAAAAATTGCAATCCGAAATCGCTTACGCGCTGAAAAATAAGCTACAAAGCATCTTGCTTATTAATCGCCAAGGCATGAGCACTTTTTCAATCTGCGCAGAGTGCAAAACAGTTCTGCGCTGCCCAAAATGCGAACGCGCGCTGATTTATGACAATTCAGGAGTATATAAATGCGTCCATTGCGCCTACAAAACATCTATTACGCCTGAGTGTTCTAAATGCAAGGGGCTGTCTTTTGCCAACATCGGTTTAGGAACCCAAAAAGTTGAGCGCGAAATCAAAAACCTATTCCCTAGCGCCAAAGTTGCCAGGGCAGATAGCCAAAGCATGAAAGCTCATGATGCCCAAGATGTTTTATATAAAAATTTTAAGCAAGGATCGATAGATATTTTGGTCGGAACCCAGATGATTTCAAAGGGCTGGGATTTGCCAAATATGGCCCTGATTGGTATTATTGATGGAGACGCAATGCTCTCAATGCCTGATTTTTCAACCGAGGAAAGGGCTTATCAAAATATAATTCAGGCCGCCGGACGCGTGAGCAGGCTTGGAGCAAAATTTCCAGGCCGAGTTTTTCTTCAAACATTTAATCCGGAACAAAAGATTTTTAAAACTATCGCTGATAAAGATTTTTCAGTTTTCTGCGAAAAAGAAATTAAAGAAAGAAAGAGCCTTGATCTTCCGCCTTTTGGAAAATTAATCAAACTGATTTTTCAGGATTTCGATCCTCAAAAGGCTGGTTTAGAAACAAATCGCGTCTTCGATATCCTAGAAGAAAAAGCCGACAAAAATGTAAAAGTATTTGAACCGCAAAACGCCTTCCTGTCTAATATTCGTGGGCGTTTCAGAAAGCAAATTATTATTAAAATCAAAAAAGGGCCGGAGATACCGGAAAAGATAAGAAAAATCTTACTTTCCTTGTCTCGCGGCTGGATAATAGACATCGATCCAATTTCAATTATATAAAAATGGCCCAATTGCAAATCATTACTTATCCAAATCCCATTCTTCAGAAAAAAACCACGAAGATAAAGGATGCCAAAAGTCCGGAAATAAAGGAACTTATTTTGGATATGCTCGAAACCTTGGAACAAAACAGCGGGGTCGGCCTAGCGGCTCCTCAGGTCGGAAAATCATTGAAGCTGTGTGTCATTAAGCTTGCTGGCCGGACGCACATACTCATCAACCCGGAAATCAAGTCGAAATCTTGGCGCAAAACCATCGAAGAAGAAGGCTGTCTTTCCTTTCCAGGTCAATTCATTCCCGTAAAAAGATCATCTACGGTTAAAGTTAAGGCTGAAAACAGAGCTGGAAAAGCAGTAACCCTTTCCGCTGAAGGCTTATTTTCAAGGGCGTTACAACACGAAATAGACCATTTAAACGGCATCCTTTTCATAGACAGAAAAGCGAAAAAAGCAAGAAAAAAATAAAGAACTTTTTAGACGCTTTTCAAACAACCCATAATTAGCGAGTAACACAACTAAAAATGAAAACAAATAAAAGCGCAATCAAACTCAGGACTATTTTTATGGGAACATCTTCTTTCGCTGAAAATATCCTGTCCGCGCTTCTTACTAGCCAATATAACATCATTTCTGTATATACTCAGCCAGATAAAAAGGTCGGCCGCACCCAAGAATTGCAAAAGAGTGCGGTAAAATTGACTGCGGAAAAAAACAACATTCCTGTTTATGGTCCTGCAAGAATCGACGAATCGGTTTTTCAGGAATTGAAAAATCAGAAGCCCGATCTGATCGTCGTGGCCGCTTACGGCAGAATATTGCCAGAAAATGTCTTGGCTCTTCCCGGGTTTGGGGCACTGAATGTGCATGCCTCCTTGCTGCCCAAATACCGCGGGCCATCCCCTATCCAAAATGCCATTTTAAACGGAGAAACTGAAACTGGTATCACAATCATGTTGATGAATAAGGGAATTGACACCGGCGATATTTTGTCTCAGCGCAGTGTAACGATTGATAAAGACGAAACCGCAGTTGAACTTTCACAGAAACTATCTAAAGTATCCGCGGATCTGCTACTGGAGACAGTCCCCCTCTGGATTGAACGAAAAATAAAATCTCAAAAACAAGCGGAATCAATGGTGTCCCTCTGCCAATTGATTGAAAGAACTGATGGTAAGATAGTTTGGACGGACGACGCAGAGACTATTTACAATCGCTACCGCGCACTTCACCCCTGGCCAGGAATTTATACTTTTTGGGAACACGGCGACACGCTAAAAAGAATCAAACTTAATAAAATCAATTATCTGAAAAACAATTCGGAAACCAAACATCATATCGGTGAAGTTTTTCAGATCGGCGAAAAATTCGGAATACAAACGAATTCCGGAACCATCGTTTTGGAAGAGTTGCAATTAGAGGGCAAAACGACCGTACCTGTCGTAGAATTTATTAATGGATATCCGAACTTCGTCGGCTCTATTCTAAAATAAATTTTGTATTAAGCCAAAATGAAAAATATTCAATCAAATGTTTGATAAAAAAAACAACAATATAACGGCTGTCGTCATCGGCTTTTTTCTTATTGTTATCATTGCGGTAATAACCTTTTACCACCCACGATCAAATAAGCCGGCACAGGATGATGCTCCGTCGACCATTTCTGAATCTGATTCTTCACAAAAACCCTCAAATAAACTCAGGAGTGATGAGTTGATGGACAAGATCAAATCAAAACAGGCGATAATTATCATCGACACTCGCGCCAGTGAAGCCTTTCAGCAAGAGCATATTTTAGATTCAAAAAATATACCTTTTGCGAATATTGAAAAATCCCTGCCGGATCTGGAAAAAAACAAAACCTACGTAATTATGGATGATGGCTCTGCGATCGGATCTTCACTTGCTAATGGAATTTTCCCCGGAAACGGCATAGGAGATGTTTTTTATTTGGATGGCGGGTTTCCTGCCTGGAAAAACAATAATGAACCAACAATTTCCAGTGGTGATCCTTCCTCTTTCGCCGATCAATCCAAAGTAAATTATATCAAAAGCGACCAACTAAAAGATCTGCTGAATACTGAAAGTAATCTTGCTATTATTGATTTGCGAAGCAGCAGCCACTATAAGGAGAGCCACTTGCCAGGTGCCATAAATATCTTTATTGATGATTTGGAGAGCAAGCGCGGTAAAATACCGGTAGGCAAAAAAATAATCCTGTACGATAAGGATGGTTTATGGGCTTTCCAGGGCGCAGTTAGGCTTTTTGATATGGGGTTTTTCAATGTATTCTGTCTGTCTGATGGTCTGGATAGCTGGCAACAGAAAAAATATCCCCTGACAAAGTAGAAATCAAAAAAGACATTCCCCTCTCGAACGTCTTTTTTTTGTTTGGTTATTTTTTGGACACTCTCATTGTTGCTTTTATCTTTCTCGCTTGGAAAAAAGAAAAATATAAAGAATCTCCAAAATTGCCAGCGTATTGACCACGAGCAAAACTACGAACCAAATTTTTTCTCCCCGCCGCGCCGCCTTCCACAGCGCAACCCCCTTCCATGGGATGGTCCAAATTGCCGCGACGACCAGAGTTAAAACTAAGTTTTTATCCATATTTTTTGTTCCTAAGTGAATTAATTTTTTACTTTTTGAATTGAGGTTCAGCTCAAGACGACCGTATATCAATTATACCACATTTTTATTCTAGCCAATCTCTAAGGATAGAATAGTATTTTTCAGTTTTTCAAGACTATCCCAGTCATGGATAGAAATTGTTCCAACTCCCAAGCTTTTTTTGCCTTTGGCTATTTTTTTCAGCTGTGCAATTTTTCCCTTTAAATCTTCCTTTGTCAATAAATCAATTTTAGTCAGAAGCAGCATCTCCTTCTTGTTTGCAAGTTCTGAGGCATAATTTTCCAATTCCCTTCTGATTATTTTATAATCACGGGCTAGATCATCAGACTCTGCGCTTAGACAGTGGATCAGAAGTTTTGTCCGCTGGATATGCTTTAAAAACTTTATACCCAGTCCTCGACCAGCAGATGCACCCTCAATAAGTCCGGGAATATCCGCAATGATAAAATTTTCAAATACACCCAGATTTGGCTCTAGAGTAGTAAATTCATAATTACCAACTTTGACGTCAGCTTTTGTCAATTCATTCAATAAACTCGATTTTCCCGCGTTGGGAAGTCCGATTAATCCGATATCTGCAATCAGCCTAAGCTCGATAAAAAAAGAAAATTCTTCTCCAAGTTTTCCTTCCTCGGCTTCTTCCGGACTTGTATTTATCGGGGAACGAAAACAGAAATTACCGCGCCCGCCGATTCCGCCGCGAGCAACTAAAACTTTTTGCCCGGTCTGGACTATGTCTATATCTTCTCTGGTTTCTAAATTATGCAATACTGAGCCGATTGGCACAGTAAGAATCAAATCTCGCCCGGCATGACCTGTTGATTTATCATTTTTTCCCCGGTTGCCATCTTCCGCGTAATAATCTTTCTTGTGTTTGTATTTGTTCAGCGCGGTCAGATCTGAAACACCTTCAAAGAAAATATTCCCGCCATTGCCGCCACTCCCGCCGGTCGGACCCAGCGTCATTTTGGTCTTGCTGAAAGCGACGGACCCATTGCCGCCGCGCCCCGCGTATATCTTTATTTTTACTTCATCGGTTAACATAAATTTATATTCCCAATCCTTTTAAAAAATTTTCTAATTCACTGCCGGCTAGTTCTCTTTTTTTCCCGGTTCCCAGGTTCCCGATTTTTACATTCATTACACGAATTCTTTTCAAATCAACAACCTCAAATCCGATGTCGGTACACATACGCCGGATCTGATGCTTTTTTCCTTCAGTCAGTACTATTTTAAATTCCTTGTCGGAAACCTTCTTGATTTCGCAGGGCTTGGTTTTGAAATCTTCCAATTGCACACCATTACTCATTATTTTAATGAAAATATTCGTAATCGATTTATTTGTCCGCACCACATATTCTTTTTCGTGTTCAAATTTCGGATTCAACAACTTATCCGTCACGCGCCCGTCATTAGTAAGAATTATGAGGCCATGAGATTTCCTATCCAAGCGTCCTACTGGAAAAAACTCCCTCGGCAGATCCGCGACCTCCTGGATGCCCTGTTGCCGCTTTTCGGGCGTATGAGTGACGATACCTATGGGCTTGTTATAAGCAAAATATTTGTATTTTTTGAGCTTGTTTTTTGTTTCCATATCAACCTCGACCAAATCTCCTTCATCCACTTTATCCCCTATCTGGGCAATCTTACCATTAATTTTCACGATTTTTTTCAAAATTAAGGCATCCGCCTCCCGGCGGCTGCAATAGTTATTCATCGCCAAATAGCGATTAATCCGAATGGGGTAAATTATGTTTTCCATGTTGGGGAGGAGGGATTCGGACCCCCGGTGCAAGGACCAGAACCTTGTGCCTTACCGCTTGGCTACTCCCCAATTAATAAATTGCAATCAATTTGTTGTCGTCGCTCGCTCGAAAATATCCATTTAAGACGTCTATTTCGCTCGCTTCGCTATACAATAAAAAGACCTCTGAAGTCTTTTTATAATCTATACTAAATCCGGCTAAGAATCAAGTCTATATCTTTAAATACTTCCGCATCGCAATAACACTGCTAAACATGCCCAGCACCACTCCAACTAGCAACTGGATCCCGAATATTTGGAAAAAATTGGAAACATAAAAACCCACCAGATTTTCAGATGGCACTACGGAAGAAACATAGGGTGTGATAAATTTTAAAGTTAAAAACAAAATCAGCATGGAAACAATCGAAGCCAAAATACCATAAAGTATGCCTTCAAAAATATAAGGCAGACGTATAAAAGTATTAGAGGCTCCCACCAAGCGCATAATCTCAATTTCCCGCCGCTGGGCGTAAATGGTAATTCTTATGGTATTAAAAGTAATCAGAATTGAGATGACTGCGAAAATAATTCCTAAGCTGATGCCGACTCTGCGTATAGTTTCGATAACATTATTCAATTTAGCGATTATTTCCTTGTTTCTGCCGTAGTTTATACGGCTAATCTTTTCTTTGTATTCGGCATTATTGATATAGTCAGCAACACCTTGATATTGATCGACATCCTTAGCTTTAATCACCAAGGAAGCCAGCAAGGGATTATCACCAATTTCTTGCAATGATTGTAAAATGATAGGCTCGTCGGCGTTATCTCGCTTGAAATTTTCAAGCGCAGTATCGCGAGAAACATAATCAATTGATTTAACTGAGCTATTGGATTGCAAATTGCTTTTTATTTTGAATATTTCATCTTCCGAGGTAGCTGGCTTGAAATACACACTGACATTAACTTTTTCCTGAACATCTTTAAGAATATTGTCCACGGTATGCGTGACCACGAACAAAACACTTACGACATACAAAGAAAGTATCAAGATGCTAATTGTTGCCACGCTCAACCAGCCGTTTCGAAAAAGGTTTTTTAGCGATTCTTTAAATGTCCTTCCAAAAGTCAAAAACATATTTTTTTGCCTGCCTGTTGGCAGATAAATTTAAACGAATTTGTATTTACCCTTAGCATAATCACTCAAGACTTTTCCCTTATCCATCACCAGCACTCTTTTTTGCGCCTTGTTAACAATGTCTTTGTCATGGCTGGCCAAAAGCACCGTGGTCCCCAGTTCATTGATTTTCAGCAACAATTCTACGATTTCCACCGAGGAAACCGGGTCGAGATTCCCCGTCGGTTCGTCCGCGATAATAATGATCGGCTTGTGGATCAAGGCTCTCGCCATAGCCACTTTTTGTTTCTCCCCGCCGCTTAATTGCTGTGGAAATTTTTCCATCATGTTCCCAAGACCGACAATTTCCAATATTTGCGGAACATCTTCGTTGATCTCCTCAGCCGAAGCGCCTAAAACTTCCAGAGCATAAGCCACATTTTCAAACACAGTTTTTTTGTGTAACAGTTTTGAGTCCTGAAACACAGTGCCGATTACTCGCCGGTGAAAAGGCATTTTTCTTTTACTGATCGCGCTTAGGGGATGATTATTAAAATAAACTTCGCCCTCGGTCGGCATCTCTTCCGCATAAACCATTTTGAGCAAGGTTGATTTGCCGGCCCCGCTCGGCCCGACAATCGAGATAAATTCGCCCTCTCTGATTTCCAAATTAATGTTTTCCAGCGCTAAAGAATAATCTTTATAAAGTTTGGAAACGCCCTCAAATTTAATCATCAAAATCTCACCAGCCGGCTTATCTATCGGTGCTGACGCCCTTTTTATTTGAGTTTCTATATTTTCTTTTTTCATACTCCACTATTATAACACAATTTTATTGTATGGGTAAACCTGGAAATAAATACACTATTTTTTCGCCTTGAATTTCAAATAAGCTTCAGTAAAATCCTCTAAATCGCCGTCCAAAACACCCTCGGTATCAGTTGTCTCAAATTTTGTGCGATGGTCTTTAACAAGCTTGTACGGATGCAAAACATAAGATCGAATCTGGCTTCCCCATTCAACTGAGACCGATTCTCCGCGCAATTTCATTTTTTCTTTTTCCTTGTCTTCTAAATATTTTTGATGCAATTTGGCCTTGAGAATTTTCATCGCCTGTTCTTTATTTTGCATTTGGCTTCTTTCGTTTTGGCAAGTCGCCACAATTCCCGTGGGAACATGTGTAATACGAACCGCGCTATCAGTCGTGTTGACACTTTGTCCGCCAGCGCCAGATGACCGGTAAACATCCACCCGCATATCCACTGGGTTTATGACGACTTCTTTAATATCTTCAATCACAGGCATTACTTCCAACAGCGCGAATGATGTTTGCCGTAAATTGTCCGAATTAAAAGGTGAGAGTCGCACCAAACGATGCACCCCACCCTCACTTTTCAAATTTCCATACGCGTATGCGCCATCTATTTCAACCGTTGCATTTTTTATGCCAGCCTCCTGCCCGCGCGACTCGTCCACAATTTTCGCTTTAAAATTATTTTTTTCCGCCCACTTCAAATACATGCGCAAAAGCATCTCTGCCCAATCTTGGGCATCCACTCCGCCGGCACCGCTATGAATCGAGAGAATCACATCATTGCGATCATATTCTCCATTAAAAAGAGTCTTAAATTCAAGCTGGTTAATTTCTTTTTCAACTTCAGCCAGTTTTTGAGATAAATCATCCTCCTCTTTTTCTGAACCTACCTCTGCTTCATTTATAATTTCCGACAGCTCCTTAGTTTCATCTAAATCCGTTTCAATATCACTCAACATTTTTAATTCATTTCTCAGTTCCTCTAGCTCCTGCATAATTTTGGAAGCCTTTTGCGATTCATCCCAAAATCCAGGGGTACTGGAAATCTTTTCTAATTCTGCTATTCTTTTTTGTTTTTCCGGCAAGTCAAAGGTAGTCGCTCACCAGAGCGAGTTTGTTTTTTAAACTTTGCAATTTCTCAGTTAACTCACGCATATTATTCAATCATTAAAAGCGCCAGCATTAATCCAATTCCAAAAACAAAGGCGATCAACTGCCAGAATGATTTTTTGGGGTCAGTATCTTTGTGCAATTCCGGAATAAGATCAGACGCCGCGATGTATATAAATCCGCCGGCTGCGAAAGGCACCAGAAATTTGGTAAAATCACCGTCGTTGATGTTCAAAATCAAAACAATTACTGTCCCTGCAACAGCCGTCAGCGCAGTCAGAAAATTAAACAACAACGCTTTACCCTTTTTGAACCCGCCATAAATTAGGGAACCAAAATCCCCGATTTCTTGGGGTATTTCATGAAAAATCACCGCTAAGGTTGTCGCCACTCCCACCGGGATGCTCACCATGTAGCCGGCAGCGATAATAAGGCCGTCGATGAAATTATGGACTGCGTCACCCACTAATAGAATATACGAGAAAGGGTGCGGATGATCTTCGCAGGCCACCTCGTGACAATGCCGCCAATGTAAAAATTTTTCAATGATAAAAAAAATCAAGATTCCTAGCAAGATAAACAGCGATACAAAAATCTTTTCATTTATATTTTCAAAAGCTTCCGGAATCAGATGGATGAAAGCATCACCCAGAAGCGAACCAGCTGCAAAACTGACAAAATAAATAAGGATTTTTTGTAATTTTTCAGCTGAAATCGCAAGAGTAAAAACACCCACCAAAGAGATGAGGCTGACGACTATTACTGATGCCAGCGCATAAAACCAAACCATAGATTATAAATAGTTTTTAATTAGCACGATATGATCCGCTTCCGCCTGCGTCAGCGCCGTGAAAAATATGCTGATGTTAGTTTCGACTGCTTCCTTGGCAAACTTAGAATAAATATCAGTGGCGTGCTCTTCCAATTTAATTGTTTTTTTGAAATTTTCCACTTCATCCTCGCTACAAACTTGATCTTCGACTCTTGGAATCGCAATACCCATCAGTTTGGTGCAAATAACCGCGTGTTCCATTTCCACTTTCGCCAAACGCTTATACATCGCTTTGGTTTCATAGCTTTTTGCCTTCCCAGCCATACACAGATAGATCGCATTGGCCCGCAGTTCCAGCGCCAACGTTTCCTCCAGATTCCGGCCGGAACACTCGCTAATTTCAATTTTTTCATTCACAATCGGTTTTGCCTCTTTTCCTTCTTTGATAAAATGACTCGGCGCCCCACAAAACGGACAATCAGTCGGTTTTTCATGTCCGATATAAGCATCCCCGCAAATTTGGCAGATAAATGTTTTCATATTATTATTCTAATTTTTTATTTATTCCTTCATCCAAATCTTCCATAGTTTTTAAAAATGCCTTCTCAATATCAATTCCATATTTTTCTGATAAAACAAGTACGCAATACAAATAATCCGCCAACTCGTGCGCCAATTTTTCACCTAAATCATCTGCTTCCCCAATGCCTTCTTTGGCCATAACCAGCTTCATCAAATCACCAACATCACCCACAAATCCCTCCATCACCTGCGCATTGGTCCACTTTTTACCATATTTTTTCTGCTCCAACTGATGATACTTTTCTTTTATTTCAATGGCACGTTTTGACAATTCTTTTATGTCCATACTTGAGTTTTTTTGATAATTATTTTAGTATGATAGGGTTATAGCCATCTTAGCTCAGTTGGTAGAGCGGCGCATTCGTAACGCGCAGGCCGCCGGTTCAATCCCGGCAGATGGCTCATTAAATACACTTTATACATCTTACTTTATACTGGATAACCTTGAAAGCCTTTCCCACTCAGAATCCACAATTTTTTGCATTTCTTCGATGACATGTTTATTTTCAGGAGCAAAAAGATGTTTGAATCTTCCTTGGCCTTTCAAAAATTCCTCAACTGGCTTTCTTTCTTTAGGTACGTAATTAATTACGTAATTACCATTTTCGATTTCATAAAGCGGCCAGAAATTAGTCTCCGTGGCCAGCTTGGCGTAATGCACATACATTGAAGTCGGAAATTTCCAATTATTGGTGCATGGCTGCATCACCGAAAGAAATGACGGCCCCTCCGTCTCAAAAGCCTTTTTAGCTTTGCGTTTCAAGTCTGGTAAATTGCCAACACTGCCCTGGGCAGCATATTTGATGCGATGCGCAGCAACAATTTCCATCAGGTTTTTGCGCAGCTCAACCTTGCCAAAAGAATTTTTTCCAATTGGTGTCGTTTCTGTAGCGGCGCCATAAGGCGTCGCACTCGACCGCTGATTACCGGTGTTCATATACCCGCCATTATCATAAACTACATACAAAAAATTATGACCCCTTTCCAAAGCGCCCGACAATGATTGTAACCCGATGTCATATGTTCCCCCATCCCCGCCAAAAGCAACGAAATTAATTTTGCCTTTGATTTTATTTTTCTTCAAAAATATTCTATACGCCCGCTCCACACCGGAGATGGTCGCCGCCGCGTTTTCAAAAGCATTGTGAATATACGGCACGTTCCAGGCCGTATAGGGATACAGCGTCGAAGTTACCTCCAAACACCCGGTCGCGTTGGCCACCACCACCGGATCTTTCGATTCGCCCAAAATCGTTCGTACAATCGCCGGAATCCCGCACCCCGCGCAAGCGCTGTGCCCCGGCGCAAAATTTTTCGCTAGCTCTTTGTTCATGGTTATTTAGATTGTTTAGAAATTTTAAGCAGCCCTTTTTTCCGCCTTGGCTTCGGCACTACTTTTTTTATGCTCTTCATCAAAAACCCGCTTGGCGTTTTCCTTCACCGGTCCTTTCGCTAGCCAATTCAAAAAACGTTTATCGCCAGTCTTGAAAAGTTTATCAATAAAGGCTTGCTGATCAAGAGCTTGATATGTTTTTCCTTCTGAACTGCTGACCGTGTCAACACCATTTAACGCATCAATAAGATCATCCATGCTCTGTGCTTTTTCGAGATCTTTTTCCATGACAGAATTTTTTTCCATCTCTCCTGTCTCCTGAGCTCGTTCCATAGCCTCATCAACTCTAACCGCTTCATCAGAACGCGTATCTCCGGCCATCATACGATCGATTCGAGAAGCTTCTTTTGATTTTCCTATCTCCGCTCCACCAAAAATCTTCTTCGCCCATTCGCTACTTTTTTTGCTAAATTCACCGATCGCTTTCTTCGCAGTCAATCCGCCTGAATTTATTTCCACACCTTTTTTCTTAATAAAAGAAAACATGTCTTTGAGCGTTTCAGTCATCGGAGTTTTTTCTTTAAAAGAATTAGCAAAATCTTCCATGCCTTGCATAATTGGATCTTCTTTCCATTGCTCATTTTTCTTTATACCCTTCAGTTCATTGGTAAAATCCTTGAGCGCCTCAGACTGGACTTGCTCTTTTGTTATCGGTTCTTCTTCGGCTTTTAGCTCTTCCTGCTGATTAGCAGCTTCAATATTTTCTCCCCCCTCCATCTTTGCTTGCCTGCGTTTTTCATTAATAAAGTTATTAATGTTATCAACTCTATTGCTCATGGCCACTTCCATTGCTTCCGCGTCCGGATTATTGTCAATTTCTTCTGAAAAACTATCTTTAAACCCTTGCATTTCCTGTGGAGTCAATTCTTTCGCAACCACCGGATCCTCTAAGTATTGTCTGAGTTGATCTTTATGCCACTCAACAGAACCAGCCTCATCTACTCCGCCTAGAGCCTCGGCATTATTAGCTGGCTCTCTTTGCAGTAATTCTTCAACACCAGCAGGAATTTCTTCTGCCATGGTCTGTGGATTTTCAACTACAGCTTCTTCCGCAACAATCGGGGCTTCCGCCACAGCTTCTTGAGCAACTACTGTTTCCGCTTGAATTTTTGCATCCTTCCTCGCCATTGCACCTGAAACATCAAGCCCGAACTCAGCGCCTATAGCCGCTATTCTTTCTTTGTCTTGTTGGTCGACTTTGACTTCAGCAGCCTTAAGTTCGGCTTTTTGTTGCTCAATTTTTGCCCACTTTTCTTCCAAAAAAGTTTTTTTCGGCACCTCCTTGGCCGGTTCTGCTTCTTTTTTCTTTACCCCTGTTTTTTCAGCGACAATATCCCATTGACTCCTTAAGGGTTTATTTTCGAATGCCATATTTGTAAAAATTAAAAATTATTTATTACCAATATATTTAATTTCTTTTGAAAGCTTGTTGTTTTTCAGATCTTCGAAAACTTTTTCGATGTCACCAGCAAAAATATCGCGACCGCCTAAGCTGTAGACATAATTCTGTATCGCTGGCATCTTGTGCTCTGAATTATAAAATCCGGAAACAATGTCATGATAAATCGGCGAATATGTTCCGGAAGAAATCGCCCGCTCCATCACAGCAATGCTCTTTGTATTTTTTAAAACCTCGACAATCTCTTTTCTGGGAAAAGGGCGAAATAAATTTATTTTCAAAAGTCCGGCTCTTTGTCCATATTTGCGAAGTTTGTCCACCAGATCCTTCACTGTCCCAGCGGTGGAACCGGCCAAAATAATCACTTGTTCCGCATCTTCCAATTGATAGCTTTCGAAATAATTTTTAGCTCTTCCGCTTAATTTTTCAAATTCCCGAGCAATTTCTAAATAGGACTCTTTGGCGCTTTCCATGGCCACTTCTTGATCCACTTTAAATTCAAAATATGAATTTTGTAGCGCCAGCGGCCCGTATGTCACCGGGTTTTTAATATCTAGTAAATATTTTTCAGGTTTGTATTCTCCCACAAATTCTTTTACTTTTTCATCTGGCAAGATTTCCAAATTTTCCACACAGTGTGAAGTATTGAAGCCATCCATGATCGCCATGACCGGCAAACCGGCTTTTTCCGCCAGCTTCATGCCAATGATCGTGTTGTCATACGCTTCCTGCGCGTTTTCGGAAAAAATCTGAATCCAGCCGGCATCACGCGCGCCCATCACATCAGAGTGATCACCGTGAATATTGATCGGCGCGGATAAGGCTCGCGCAGAAACCGCCATCAAAATCGGCAGGCGCAAACCGCTGGCAATGTAAAGAATTTCATTCATGAGTGCCAAGCCTTGCGAGCTCGTGGCCGTCACGGTCCGCGCTCCCGCCGCACTCGCGCCCACACAGGCCGAAATGGCGCTATGTTCCGATTCAACTTCGATCATTTCGGTCATCACTTCGCCATCTGCCTTGAATTTGGCATAAGTTTCAATAATAGTTGTCTGGGGCGTAATCGGATAAACCGGCATCACGTCCGGCTCAATCTGTCGCAGCGCTTCTGCAACCGCGGCGCCACCCGTCAAGGCTATTCTGTTTTTATTGTTTTTACCCATTAATTTTTCTGCATAACTATGGCTTTCATTGGACAGACTTGAGCGCAAACCCCACAGCCTTTGCAAAAATCATAATCGATATCTGCTTTGTCGCGCTGCCCCTCTTTATAAAATTTCAATTCGATTGAGGCATCCGGGCAATACGAAACACACGTGGAGCATCCGCTGCACTTTTCCTTATCAACAACCGGCTTCATATACCGCCAATCCCCTGTCTTTGCCGCTTTTTTGATATCATGTTTTATAATTGCGCCTTTCTCCATATTTTTTATATTGTGTCGTAAGCTTTTTCAATGGCCTGTATGTTTTTTTCCGTCGCTTCCGACCCCACTTTTGCTTCAAATATTTTTTTAAATTCGTTTAGGACGCTTTCTAGTTTCACCGCCTCGGTCACTTGCACGAATTTTCCCAGAATCACCGTGTTTGGCCTGGGTTGTCCGACAATTTCCATGGAAATGCCATTAGCATCAACCGGATAAATTTTACCTTTAAATTTTAGCTTCTCAGCAATTTCCTTGGAGGTGTTTTGAGAGTTTATGATCAGTAGTTCATCCTCGCCCAGATCTTTAAGAACAGCCTCGGAATCCAAAATCGTTTCGTCCAGAACTACAACAACATCCGGCTTTGTCACCGGTTCATGCGTCCTTATTTCATGGTCGGAAATTCGTACAAAAGTTTTGGTCGGCGCACCGCTTCGCTCCGGTCCGAATTGCGGAAAGGCCTGCACAAACTTCCCCTCAGAAACCGCTGCTTGAGCGATGATTTCCGACGCTGTTTTTGCGCCTTGCCCTCCCCGAGCATGGAAAGTGACTTCAAAAATATCCTTGTGCATTTTCATTGTCCAATTATACCATAAAAAATATATAAATGAGAATCATTTATTTCTTCTAAAATACCAATCATAAATATCTTTCGCCACCGGTTCAGCACTGGAAAATCCTTCTCCGCCGCCTTCCACCAAAATCGCCATGGCAATTTCTGGATCACTGAAAGGCGCAAAAGAAATAAACCAGCCATGCAATTGCGCTCCGCCAACGCCGAATTGGGCTGTTCCGGTTTTGCCAGCGGCTTCTACTGGTAAAGTCTTTAAAGGCTGGGCCGTTCCATCAGTTACTGTCTTACGCATGCCTTCACGGACAATCTTGATTACGTCAGCGGATATGAAATCTTCGCGGATAACCACAGGCGGAATGTTTTCAATCGTTCCATCACTTTTTTGAATGCGATTGACGACTCGCGGCCGATACAAAGTCCCGCCGTTGGCAATCGCCGCAGTATAATTAGCAAGTTGTAACGGCGTGACTGTTATAAACCCTTGGCCAATGGCTGAGTGATAGGAATCACCGATATACCACCTTTCTCCCAGTTTATCCAATTTCCATTGCTCGCTAGGGATAAACCCGATTGACTCATCAGGCAGATCGATGCCGGTTGGGTTACCTAAACCGAATAAATTTTCATATTTTTTCATGCGATCCATGCCCAATCCTTGAATATTTCCATAACCGCCACCGATTGTATAAAAAAACACATCATTACTTTCCGCAATCGCCGTGCGTACATCACTTGGGCCATGGGCAGTCCAGTCACCAAAACGAAAACTGCCAATATTGATACTTCCGCCTTGTCCGTCAATAATAGTCGACGGCGTAATTGTGCCTTCCGCTAAAGCTGCGGCAGCCACAGCCGGTTTCAAAGTTGATCCGGGCGGATATTCGCCACTGATCGCCCGATTAAACAACGGCAAATTTGGATCCGAGATTAAATTCTGATAATCAGCATTGGATATACCAGAAGCGAATAAATTATTATCAAAACTCGGCAAGCTTACCATGGCTAGAATCCCGCCGCTCCTGGGATCAATAGCAATTGCCGCCGCAGTTTTGGATTCATTTTTTTCCATAGATGAAGACAGGCTATCATATAATCTTTTTTGGAGCTCCTCATCGATGTTCAAATATAGATTTTCCCCAGCTTCCGGTTGGATAATTCCTAAATTTTTAGTTGCGTTTCCAATCGAATCTACTTCAACTCGTTTAGCGCCATTTTTTCCTTTCAGATTCTGTTCATAGTATTTTTCCAGTCCTGTTTTACCGATATAATCCGTGAGTGAATAACCGAGATTATTTTTCAATTCTGCTTGCGTTATTTTTCCATCATAGCCAATAATGGGCGAAAAAATCGGTCCGTTCTCATAATTTCGAATGGCTGTATTTTCTACACTGATTCCCGGAATTTCACTAGCTTTTTCCGCCAAGATAAGCGCCTGGTCCTGGGTTATATTTTCTTTTAATAAAACGGGCTCAATTGATTTACGATTTTGTGTTCCGAGAGCTGCTTCAACATTGCCCAAATCCATATCCAGAATGCCGGAAACCTCACGCGCGACTGCTTCGATTTTATCATGATTATCGGGCAAATCACGTGGTACAATGACCACATCCATGCTGGGCATGTTACTGACCAGGACCCGGCCAAATTTGTCCAGAATCTTCCCACGCGGAGCCTTAATTGTGATCAGCCGGATGCGATTACCATTTGAAACGTCAGAATAATAGCTGCCCCTTATAACATCGAGATAAAAAACTCTGCCAGCAAGAAGAATAATAATTAAAACAATCACATACCAGACCATGTTTAGGCCCTTGCGCTTAAAAGGTTTTTCAATAATGGCCTTTTCTTTTTGTGTCACAGTCATTATTGAATCTTCAATCTCGATCCCCCGCAGAACCTTTCTTTTTTTGAGAAGTTTATCCAGCACCATAAAACTTATTTAAATAAAATATTGATAAACTCCGACACCACAATCGTATGCACTGATTTATGGTGATGGATTTATCTAACATTATTTCTTAAAGTTAATTTTTGTCCATAAACATTTTTTAGATTTTCGAATTTCTTTAGCGGCCAATAAATCAAAATGAAAACCAACACATTATTTAGTATTTTCAGCCAAAGGTCACTATAAAATAAAGGGAAACCGATTTCTCCGGCGCTCTTTAGACTTAAAAATATCTTCATTAAAACAACTACCACAAAATCATTCAAGGCGGTCCCAGCAATTACCAACAAAATCAGAGTTAAAAATTTCCAAGTAGAATAGGTGACCAAAAATCGCTGAGCCAAAAAACTCGCCATTAGAACTACCAGCATAAAAGAAAGTGTATTGATTCCCAATGGGAAAAAAGAAAATATATCCATCAGAAGTCCAGCCACAAGAGTCATCCCCCAAACCTCGCTAAATCCTCGACGAGTTGCAAAGAAAATCAGCACAATTAAAACCAAATCAGGAATGTGTCGAACCGAAAAAAAATTCGGAAGCAAGGAAGCTTGCGCGATGACCAGCAAGAAAAAAAATATAAAGATTGATATTTTTTTGGACATTATTTTTTGTAATTTTTCTTGTCGACACAAGAAAAGTTAATTCTTGATCACAAACACCACATCCATTTTTGAATATTTTATCCTTGGGACAACTACCGCCTGTTGAAAAAGCTTATCGCCCGAAGATCTGACTTCTTGTATTTTTCCGATCAGAAGTCCTCTCGGAATATTGCTTCCCAAACCTGAAGTTACGACCGTATCGCCATTATTAAGCGCCTCCTGCTGTGAAACCATATCCATAAGAACACCAAGCCCATATTCACCCTTCAAAACGCCTCTTGACGCAGTCTCACTATCCACAACATTAACCACGCTATTTGAATCAGAAAGCAAGGTTATTTTGGCCGAATGTGTCGTAACTTCAGATACTTTTCCGATCAAAATTCCTTCAAAAACTATGGCTGGCATTTCCTCCCGGATACCATCAGCACTGCCCTTGTCGATCATTACCCAGTTGCCCAACCTTTGCGGATCCTGTCCGATAACAAAAGCTGCTTCCAAATTAAATTTTTGCTTCGGAGCCAAGCCCAACTGTTCACGCAGTGAACCGTTTTCATTTTTTTCATCATTTAATTGGGCAATTTCGGCTGAAAGCTCATTATTCTCCTTCAGCAAGCTTTCATTTTCTTTTTTTAAATCCCCAATCGATCCCAAAAATTCACCCGTTCCAGCAATAGTGCGGCTCAATAAATAAAAAGTTTTTTGAAAAGGAAAAGCGACTGACAAAAAAAGACCGCGCACCGGATTAAAAAAACTTTGGGGATTTAAAAAAATTAGCAGAAAACAAATTACTGCCACTGCTAAAAATTTAATGATATTGGGGGTAAGATATTTTCTGGACATAAACTAGATTAATGATTTTTCATGCTGGTTTTCAACTAAAACATCTTTGAGCGCCTCTATGTCCTCCAAAACAATCCCACAGCCACGCACCACGGCCGTCAACGGATCCTCCATCATCCGCACGGGCATTTCCGTCTGGTTTGCCACGAGCCGATCCAATCCTCTAATCAAGCTGCCACCGCCCGCCAAAATAATTCCACGCTGCATAATATCCGCCAAAAGTTCCGGCGGGGTCTCCTCAATTGTAGTTTTAATGTTATTCACAATAATGCGAATTGAACGAGAAAGCGCTTCGCGCACCTGTTCATCATTGATCATTACTTCCTTCGGCAGTCCGCTTACCAGATCGCGTCCACGCACCGGCATCTGCATCTTTTCTTTCTGCGGACAAGCACTGCCAATGGCAATCTTCACATCTTCCGCTGTTTTTTCACCGATTAAGAGATTGAACTCATCACGGCAATAACGAATAATATCCTCATTCATTTCATCACCGGCAATGCGCAAGTTCCGTGACGCTACCACTCCGCCCAAAGAAATCACGGCAATGTCGGTCGTGCCGCCGCCAATATCCACCACCATATTCCCTGCCGCATCCTGAACCGGCAGGCGTGCGCCGATCGCCGCTGCCATCGGCTCATCAATCAGAAACGCTTGTCGGGCACCCGCATTCATCGTGGCATCGATCACGGCTCTTTTCTCCACTTCCGTCACATCGGATGGTATCCCAATAATCACTCGCGGACGCGGAAAAAAAGTGAAGCTATCGCGATGAACCTTATCGATAAAATATTTAAGCATCTGCTCCGTCACCTCAAAATCACTCACCACGCCGTCCACCAAAGGACGCGTTGCCACAATATGCCCGGGGGTTTTCCCCACCATTTTTTTGGCTTCTTTACCAATGGCCAAAACCTGCCCAGTTTTTTTGTTGATGGCCACCACTGACGGCTCATTAATAACGATCCCCTTGCCTTTGACATACACTAAAGTATTGGCCGTGCCCAGATCAATGCCGATATCTTTGGAAAAATTGCCAAAGAGACCGCCGGTTAAATTTTTGAAAAATTTATTGATTTTTTTCATTATCTCAAAGACTAAAAAACAACATTTTCACTGGAATGTTTGCTTTATTCTTAAATTAATTTTTGTTTGAAACCTTCAATAAAGGCTTCGTATATTGTAACCTAATCATCAGCTTAAGTCAAAAATAATATAAAAAAAGGGCCCCTAGGATTCACTCCTAGGGGCAATGCATGCTGTACATGCTTTTAAACAAAAATTGTTTCGTTACGGTCAGCTCCGATAGAAAGGATCCGCGGATCAACTCCTGCTGATTTGCTCACAAAATCTATAATCCTTCTTAATTTCGAGGGCAAATCGCTGACTGAGGTTGCTCCTGCAGTATCACATTCCCAACCGGGAAAACATTTATATATTGGACGACAGTACTGCAAAACATGGCTGTCCGGAATCGCTACGTTTAAAATATCTCCGGGCAACAATGTTTTTTGCCCATGACGATATTTGGGACCGGCATACTCATAGCTTTCGCAGATTTTGATAGTGCGACACATATTCAACACGTCCAGTTTAGTAAAAATAACATGCGGTCCGGACTTTCCAATTGCGTATCTGAGCAACTGAAGATCGAGCCAGCCTGTCCTTCTCGGCCGACTGGTTGTCGCGCCATATTCATCGCCGGCTTTCCGCACACCGATGCCCTGAGCAAGAGGACTGCGGCTATTCACATCAGCATCTGGATAAAGTGCCGCCTCTCGAGCCTTGTCAACACCTTCAGTCGCACACCAATCTTCTGATTTACGGCCTCCGAATTCGGTCGGGAATGGCCCACTGCCAACACGGGTCATATAAAAAGCTTTGACGATTCCCAAAACCCGGTCAACTGCTTTTTCACTGATGCCCGCACCGCGTGCCAGTCCCGGCACAGTCGGATCTGATGAGGTTACATAAGGATATGTGCCTTCGTCAACGCTTAATAAATCCCCTTGGGCACCCTCGAGAAGCAATTTCATCCGACCCACTACTTTATTCTTCAAGAAAGCGTCAGTGTCTTGAATCATATCGCGCAATCGCTTGCCATATGCCATGTACTTTTCCACGATGGCATCCTCATTGAAAATGTCTTTGGCATTGTAGTAAGCGCCTTTCTCAAGATGATCGTGCTGCATAATTTTCCGTACGACTTCAGAATCATAGGTCCGCAACGTTCTCACTTTCTCTTTGAGATTTCGCCTGAGCTTCACAACAAAGATATCTTTGTTTAATAAATCATTCACCACCAGCCCGATACGGCCGACATGATCTTTATACAGCGGCCCGATGCCCCTGCCTGTTGTTCCTATTTTTCCGCTATCTGAATTACTTTCTCTCACCCGGTCTTCGACCAAGTGACAAGGTAATACCAGCTTGGCATTCAATGCAATCATTAGATTATTATAGGTCATGCCTTCGCGGTCAAGAATACCCAGCTCCTCGCATAAAATATACGGATCCGCTGCCACACCCCTGCCTATTCCATTGATCTTACCGAAGCTATCATGCAAGATACCTGAAGGTATCAGATGAAAAATATACTTCTTGCCGTTAATCACGATTGTATGTCCAGCATTTCCACCGCCAGTTCCGCGGAAAATCACATCTGCCCATATTTCCGCCAAAACATCGACGAATTTCCCCTTGCCCGTATCACCCCATTGGCGACATGTCAGCGCCAGTGTTTTCACTCCTCTCAGCCAATGCAATAATTGCCCCTGACCATTGATACTCATCTTTAACTCTCCTCTTTTTTGTAATTGGGTGCGTCCCTTGTAATTATCACGCTCGGATGGGATTCTTGTTGCGCGCCTTCAGTGATTTGTTCAAAGAGTGCTTTTTTCTGAAGCACTTTGATGTTTTTCGCGCCTGAATAACCCATACCGCTTCTTAATCCGCCCATCAACTGGTAAATAAACTCTGCCACATCACCCTTGAATGGCACTGCCCCTTCGACACCTTCCGGCACCAGTTTCCCTTTTTTACTTTCTTTTTGGAGATATTTGTCTCTGGATGCTTGACTGTCCTCCATCGCACCCAGTGATCCCATACCCCGATAAACCTTAAAGGGCCCTCCGCCAATCATGATTATTCTTCCTGGCGACTCCGAGGTTCCAGCAAACAAGCTGCCAATCATAACAGAATCAGCACCTGCGCCCAATGCTTTAACTATATCGCCGGAATATTTTATGCCGCCATCAGCAATGATCGGCACGCCCATACCCCGCAATGCCAGAGCAATTTCAGCAACCGCAGTCAACTGAGCGCGTCCAGAACCTGAAATAATTCTGGTCGTGCAAATCGATCCTGGTCCTTGACCTACTCTGATACCATCAGCTCCCGCCCTGACCAAACTTAGTGCCTCTGCTGCCGTTGAAACATTACCCGCCACAACATCCACTTGGGGATACAGGGCTTTAAGTTTTTTTAATGTCCTGATGACGTCTTCTGTATCACCATGCGCGGTATCAATTACCAGCACATTTACACCCTTTTCAACCAGCAATTCCGCTCTTTGTATATCGTCATCTGAAACTCCGACCGCTGCTCCGACACATAACCGTCCTTCAGCATCGACATTGTATTGTTTGTTGATGCCCATTATCTGCCGCTTCAAATCTGTGAAGACATAGATGCCCAGAAGCTTGTTTTGACTGTCCACCATCGGCAAAATCTTTTTCTGTTTTTTATGCATCATCTTGAATGCCCGTTTCACATCGACATCTTCACGAACCGTTATCAGCTCGTCTTTGAGTGTCATAATCTTGTCCACGGAAACTGTAGCATTAAGACAAAAATCAAAATCGTTGCCCGTCAAAAGACCTGCCAGCTTTCCTTCTTTGTCCACTACTGGAAAACTCCTAAAGGTATAATTTTTCTCTTCGATCATACGCAGCACACTTTTAACAGAATCTGAGGGCCCGACACAGATCGGTTTACTAATAAGTCTGCCTGTCAAATAATGCTTTACACGAGCTACCTCACTTGCCTGTTCTTTCGGGGTAAGTGAGCGATGTATAATCCCAATACCTCCTGCCATCGCCATTGCTATCGCCATCTTATGCATAGTGACAGTGTCCATCGGCGATGAGCAAAGAGGAATATTGAGACCTACATTGCGTGAAAATTTAGTCCTCAGATCAGCTTCTGCCGGCACTACCTTAGAATGTTGCGTAAGTAACAGCACATCCTTGTAGGTAAGCCCAATAAATCTTCTTGACATTTCCCGAAAAAACCTGTCGCATTTGTGTACATCCTTTTTTCTCTTGTTCTTCATCTTCATTCGATGCCTCCCTTTCTTTCGCGTTTTTTGACTGATTTATACCAATTTTTAGTTTTCAAATAACAATCCGTCCTCCTTTTGAGAATAAAATAAAACCTAAAAAATAGGTTCCTCCTTCATTAAGTTATAGCAATATAAATGCAATAAATCAAGAGCCTTCTTTATAACAACAAAAAGGCCTATTCGGCCTTATTTTCAATCTTTAATACCACAAAAAGAATATTACTTGAAGAATTTCATCACATCCCTAAATGTTACCAAAATCATAAGCATTATCAGCAATATGAAGCCAACGGTGTGAAACAACTGCTCAGTTTTTTGGCTGATCGGGCTCCCTTTTATTTTTTCAATTAGTATGAAGAGTATTCTGCCGCCGTCCAGTGCCGGAATCGGAAGAATATTAATAATGCCTAAATTAATACTGAGTAGCGCCGCAAATTGCAGAACGTAAATAAGTCCCAGAGTTGTGACCTGCTTGGTTAAAACTGCGATACCCACCGGACCGGCTACGTCTGCCCCAACGCCTTGTCCCATGATCAAATGTTTCAGTATCCCATACAAAGCCAACAGCATCGCCAGAATTAAATTCAACATCGTGGTTAGCCCTTTCCAAATAGCTTGAAAAAATGAATACCTCACAACGACCGTTTCAGCCAGGCCAATTCCGAGCGCTCCCTGACCGGCAGGCGCGTCAACTCTCGGTATACCTTTTAAATTCAAAATTTGATTGCCTCTTTTGACCTGTAAAGTAATTTCTTGCCCTTTGTGAAAATTTATATAATTTTGAACCTCTTCGAGCGTTCCAAGACTATCATTTTTCAAAATCTCATCGCCTACCTGCAGGCCCATTGCGCTTGCTGGCGAATCAGGGATGACTTCTGAAATTTGAACTTTAGATGCCGGATTGCCGGCGGTCGTCGAATCAACAGCGACAGGCGCCCCGATCATAAAAACCACAGCGATCAAGAGCCACGCTAAAACAAAATTCATGATTACTCCGGCTGCTAAGACCCTTATTCTTGTCCAGGCGGGCCTGCCAGCAAAACTATCATCATCATCCTTGTTTTCTCCGCCCTCGCCTTTGATTTTTACAAAACCGCCAAGCGGAATCCAATTGATCGAATAGACAGTTCCTCCCTCATACTTGTTTTCACGCGCTTCACTTAAATCTTTCATTTCCCTCTCACTGTCGCCGTCGCGATTGCCCCAGATAATTCTCCATTTTCTGACCGGAATAACCTCGTCCACCTTGCGCATTTTTTCCGTGATAGTTTCCTGGATAATTTCTTCATTGTCCGACAGTTTTATATCCATTTTTTCAACGCGCACACTTTCCACTTCTATCTTTTCTCTATGCTTTTTGCCAGTCAAAAATTGAAAACCAACGATCCGCGGCGGAAAACCAAAGCCAAATTCCGAAGCCCTGATGCCATTTCTTCGCGCCGTCACAAAATGGCCCAATTCATGGACAAAAATCAAAACACCTAGAATTATTATGAAAACGATGACTGTTAGCATAAGAAAATTAAACCGTTAATATCTCCTCTTCTTTCTTCTGTCTGATCTCTTCAATTTTTTTGTTATACTCGTCCACAATTTCTTGCAGCTTGTCCTTTCCGGCGAATTTGTCGTCTTCTCCGATTGCACCCTCTTTTTCCATATTTTGAATTTCCTCCCAAACTTCCTCTCTATGTTTTCTTACTGAAATTCTCGCTTCTTCGGCTTTTTGATTTAGTACCTTAACCAGTTCTTTTCTGCGCTCTTCGGTAAGTTGCGGAATATTAATCCGGATGATCGAGCCATCATTATTAGGATTGAGATTTAGCTGGGACTCACGGATCGCGCTTTCAATGTTCACCAAGGCTCCTTTGTCCCAAGGCGAAATAGCAATTGTGCGAGGTTCCGGGATAGTTATGCTGGCTACCTGTTTTAACGGCGATTTGGCGCCATAATAGTCGACCATAATATTTTCAACCAATGCTGTCGCCGCTCGGCCGGTGCGCAACTGATTCAACTCTTCCTTAAAATGCTCCACTGATTTTTCAAGTTCTGTTTTTTTATTTTCTATTAGTTCCTTATACATAATTTCTTTTTGAATTACAAATTATTTTTTTTATCAAATGTATCCGAGCGATCATTTTGAAAGGCCCAGATATAAGTTGGTCGGATCGGCAATAGAATATTTGATCACATTTATGCTTTTCGAAACATTAAACTGGAATGTTGACCAGCTATTGCCACCGTCCAGTGAACGATAAGCCGCCTGAGCAGCTCCATAGATTATTTCCTTTGAATTTTTGGGATTTATAGCTATCGCTTTCACAGGAAAATTTTGCGGGCTACTGAGAATCTCAATTTTTTCCCAGCTTTTTCCTGCATCCTTGCTATGAAACAGGCCGTTTTTACCGGCCGCGTATAGCCCGCCGCTATTATTCAGATCAGTTTCAATAATCGCAATGTCTTGGATTGTTTGAGAATCTTCGCTCTTTTGCCTTGAGAGATCTTCAAAAACTTTGCCTCCATCCTTGCTTTTAAAAATAACTCCTCGCTGGGTTAGAGCATAAATCAAATTGTCATCAGTCCTATCGATTGCAATTTTAAGCACCGGCGAGTCAGATATCAGAATATTTTTCCAAGAAGTTCCTCTGTCAATTGTTTTTATCGCCTGGTTATCACTGGTTGTAGCGTAAATTATATTCGGATTTTTTTTATCGATCACTAAGGAAATCACAAGTGGCCCATTGGAAGCAGCTGTATATACTTCAGTCCAATTTATTCCAGCATCAATACTTTTAAAAATCTTTCCGCGCTCTTGCCAAACTCCGCTAGCATACATTATTCTTCCGTCAGTCGGATCAATATCTAGACCGTAAACTTTTTGAGACTGGAAATTCAAATAATCCCAATTTTGACCGCCATCTTCAGTCTTGAGGATTCCCGGTCCACGAAGACCGACATACACATTTTTGGCATCAAGTGGGCTGATGGCTACACTAAGGACATCCACGCCTGAAATATCCACCTTCTTACCGGAGAGATAATTATTCACCCAGGTTTTTCCCGAATCCACTGACGTCCAAATACTATTATTTGGATTAGATGCAGGCGCTGTGCTCGCCGCAGGAGTTGATGGTGCGACAGAACATCCGGCCAAAAACAATGGCGTTAAAATCAGTGTTAAAAGTAATAGCTTTTTCATAGTATGATTATAACAAAAGATTTGATTATTGGCTAATTGGAAACAACGTAATATTGACTGTTTTTTTTATGATGTTATAATAGCAAAAGTTGTTATTTGTGCATAATCCAACACTTTGGGTCGTTAGCTCAGCCTGGTAGAGCAGTTGCCTTTTAAGCAAACGGTCGGAGGTTCGAATCCTCCACGACCCACATAGAAAAAATCCCGCAAGGGATTTTTTACTTTTTAAAACAACTTTCTTTGCGGCCAAAGAAAGTAAGAAAGGTAGTTACTTATTTATCTGCTTATAGATAAAAAACATAAAAACCAGAGGCAGAGCCATCCAAATTAGCGGGCCATAGCCAGTGGTGAGGTAGTCAAAGGCATTTGGAGAAATATAGCCAAGCGCTATTTTTTTCGGCGTGATTGAAAAAGCAATGCTTAAAAGCAAAACTATCTGAAGAAAGCTCATAGAAAAGACCCGGAACATAAACCACGAACCGGAGCCGGAAAGCGACAAGTCAAAAAACCTTTTACTGAGAACTGTAAGTCCGATCACTAAAACGAAAAAAACGATGAGCTTTGTATTATAGTCCGCAATAAAAGTTTCCGGGACGACAGTTACCAGAGCAAGAGACGTATAAATGTTAATGAGCACCGCCATAATTCGATGCTTGCCCAAAAGCATGCCGTAAACGAAACTAACCAGCGCGACAAAAATAATTAGCATAATGTCTTGTGACAATGCTGGAGAAAGTCCTAGTTTTGATAAAAGCAATGTGATATTCACCCCGTTAGAAATTTTACAAGCTTATCTTAGATAAAATAATACTTGAAAATATATTAATATTTATATTTGCCCAGCTAGATTAATAAAATTTCTAACGGGGTTCATTTTTTATTTTTTTTGCCCTGCAATAATTATACAACAAAAATTAATTTTGCACAGTCTGACCGTTTTTGAGAAGAGAAAAATGATATTCTTTAAAATCTATCTTCTTGGTCGCTGGATCAAAAATGGCTTCCACGCCCATTCCTTTTTGCGTCTCCGACTGAAAATATTGGTCGAAAATAAAATTGCCCAAGGAATAATAGATGGCTTTACCCCTATAAACTTCCTTGGTTTGCACGACATGCGGATGCGAACCGATAATCAGATCCGCGCCGGCATCAACAAACCCATGCGCCAAGTTTTTAATTTTTTGTTCTGGCTCACTGACAAATTCCGTCCCCCAATGAGCATACAAAATAACGACGTCCGCGCCCTGCGTCTTAGCATTTTTGATGTCTTCAAGAGTTTGCTGCTCGGCATTTTTCATAAATTGATTGTAATTTACAAGCCCAATTTTCAATCCGTTCAAATCATAGATTTTTAATCTATATTTTTGATCCTGCGGATCGCCAAAAAAATTCACACCGGCATTTTTTAGAAAGTCTTCAGTACTTGCCAATCCGACTTGCCCCTGATTCAAGATGTGATTGTTACCAATATTAACTAGCTTGATATTTTCCTGAAACAGATCAACCGCCGTTTGCGGTGGAAAAGTAAAGATATAATTTTCCTTGGAACCAAAAACGCTAGCCACACTCACCGAGGCCTTGTCCGTGATCGGCCCTTCCAAATTCCCGACCACCAAATCTTCACCTTGGAGTAAATTTTTAATTTTATCAAAAACAAAATTATCTCCTTTTTTCTCACCAACTTGCCGGATCCAACGATCAAACATCAGATCCCCGAGAAATAAAATTTTAATCTTACCTCCCGCCACCGGGAATGTTGCCATTGCTTCAGTTTTAATTTCCGGCTGAATATTATTTACAACGACCTGTGCTTCCGTCTTTTTATTTTTTCCAAAATAAAACAAGCTTGCCGAAACAATTCCGGCAAGCAATAAAATTCCTAAAGTTGAAAAAAATATCTTTTTCATTAATTTAATTACACAAGAGATAAGCTTTTAAAAAGCATTATTTTCGCAGTAGTGCCAAAATTCATTACACAACCCAGCTTCATTCAATTTTACCAAGTAAATTCCTTTGAAATGTTCCTGTTTATTTTCTTTGTTTATGTATTTCAAGTCCCACTGAATAGTGTATTTGTCATTATCTTTTGAATATACTTCGTAATTCAACTCAATTTCATTTTGATCCATAATAACTGCCCACTCTTTTCCTATTTCATCTAACCCCATTAGTTTTCGAAATGGAGTTTCGTGATACACGACATCAGTCGAAAACAAAGACAAAACATCGTCAATGCTTTTATTCTCCCAACTACTTTTAAATTTATTCAGCCAATCATTTATATCCATAATTCAAAAATTTATTTCGCGACTTTTTCTTTGCTCATAAAAGCTTGAATATCATTCACTGTTCCCATAAATTGCGCTGGGAAGATGATGGTGGAATTTTTTTCGACGCTGATTTCAGCCATCGTTTGCAGATTGCGCAGTTGCAGTGCGATCGGATGCGCCGCCATAACATCCGCCGTTTCGGCCAATTTCTGGCTGGCCAACAGTTCGCCTTCAGCGGCAATGATTTTGGCTCTTTTTTCTCTTTCCGCTTCGGCTTGCTTGGCCATCGCTCTCTGCATATTTTCCGGCAATTCGATGTCTTTAATTTCCACGACAGATACAACCACGCCCCACGGTTCCGTCCGTTCATCCAAAACAACTCGAATTTCTTTATTGATCTCGTCTCTTTCGGAAAGCACTTCATCCAATTGAAAACGCCCGACAATATTTCTGACTGTCGTTTGCGCGATCTGATTGATGGCACTCATCACATTTTCGATCGCCACGATGCTTTTGGTAGCGTCAATCACCTGATAATACGCCACGGCGGAAATATCCACTGAAACATTGTCCTTGGTAATAATTTTTTGCGCCGGAATTGGCAGCGTAATCGTTCGCAGATCTACCTTGGTCATTCGGTCGATATATGGGATTATCCAATTCAGTCCCGGTTCTTTGACGCTGATAATTTTTCCGAAACGAAACACTACGCCTTTTTCATACTGCTTCACCACCCGAAATCCAGGCAGAACGATGACAATGATTAAAAAGACTACTAATTCAATCATATTTTTAACTTTAATTATTATAGCTAAATTGTATCATTGGCAGTCATAAATGCAAATAAAAAAACCAGGTTATTAGATCCCCTGGCTTTTTAGCCTCTCAATCAATTCTTTCTGCTCACGGCTCAAACTTTTGGGAGTTTGAATGACAACCGTGACCAATTGATTGCCCCGACTGCGGCCTTGTAGTTCAGGAATGCCTGCGTTTTTAATGCGAAAGACTTCGCCTGATTTGGTTCCAGCAGGAATTTTTAAAATCAGTTTACTATCGATGGTTTCGATTTCAACTTTGCCCCCCAGCGCCGCTGTCGAAAAAGGAATATATTCCGTACTCAAAATATCCTGGCTTTTTCTTTTAAATTTATTATGTGGACGCACATGGATATTCACATACAAATCGCCCGGAATCGATCCGCGGCCTCCCGCTTCACCCCGGCCTTGCAAGGAAATCGTCTGCGAATCCTGAATGCCGGCCGGAATGTCTATTTTAATTGATTGTTCTTCTTTTATTGAGCCTTCCCCGCCGCATTTGGTACATTTCTTTTCTGGTGCTGTTCCTTCCCCGTGACATTCCGGACATTCAACAACCTGCTCGAAGCTTCCAAAAAAACTGCGCGCCGTCTTGCGGATCCGGCCCGCTCCACCGCAAGTTGGGCAAGTCTTGGTTCCCGCACCCGGTTCCGCACCCAATCCTCGGCAACGATCACAAACAATATTTTTGCGAAGACGAATTTCTTTCTCTGTTCCCATAACCATTTCTGAAAAATCGATTTCCACATCCACTTGAATGTCGCGTCCACGCGCTTTCCTTCTGGCTTGAGATCTCCCGCCAAAAATATCGGCAAAAATATCCTCGAAGCCACCACCCCCAAATTCAAAATTAAAATCTTGTCCGCCTTGGCCACCAAAGCCCTGAAAACCGGAAAAATCGAAGCCTTCAGCACCTGAACCGCCACCAGCTCCCTGAAAGGTTTGGCCAAACTGATCATATTGCTGGCGCTTGGCTTTATCGGATAATACTTGATAGGCCTCGTTTATTTCTTTAAATTTAGCCTCATCTCCGCCAGATTTGTCCGGGTGGTGTTTATGCGCCAATTTACGATACGCTTTTTTGATTTCATCGTCAGACGCACCCTTGGATACACCCAAAACATTGTAAAAATCTTTCGCCATATATTTATTCCAATTTAGCACAAAATAAAAAAATTAGCAATCACCGTCTCCGAGTGCTAATTTATGCTTTCTACCCTATAACCTCTACCTCCTTCATCACCTTGCTCACCGCCACAACTTTTGTTTTCACCAAAATAATAAAAATCACATCTGCCATCAAAATAAAAATTGGACTCAAAAAGGATCCTAACGATAAGACCGTCAAAAACAAAATAAAGGTCATGATAGCCGGCAAGATCGGCAGGTCGCGATCATTAGCCACCTTTGGAACTATATAATTGTTAATTTTATTTGTAATCGCGTCAGAAAACAACACAGAAACATCTTCATCACCTGAAACATCCTCGCCAATAATTTCAGCTATTTGTTTTCTGCCCTCTTCCAAAATAATTTTTTTCTGTCCGGCCGTCAGCTTGGAAATATCGGCTTCCCCGACCTGCTCGCTTCCTGTTTTGAGTATCAATTGATCTACAGTCAACTTCTCTCCGTCCAGATTATTTAAATCAGGATACATATAAGCCAATATTTTGGAGGTTACTTCCTGCGAAAAACCCCCCATTTTGAACTTAGGGATCAGCGCTTCTTGATTCGAATTTTTTATTTCAAAATAATATTGGCTCGCAATCATAAGACTCAAGGAAAATATGATCAGCGTGCTACCAGTGCGGATCGTTTTCCATAGATTTATCTTGATATTCAGATGCAAGTCTTTCCTGATTCTGACAACGGCCATGGTCAAAAATAAAAAAACTAACACAACGACCAATAAATGGATCCAGCTAAAAACAAATACCATGCCCGCAAGAAGAGAAAGCAGGATAACAATCTCGGACAGATACGCCTCTCTCGCTAAGACAATACTCAAAACCAAGATGACAAAATAAATGGAAAACAAAATAGCTGGTAACAGCCAAATACTTGCGCCAGCTACATTAATCGCACTATCGACTGAACGCCAAAAAAGAAAAGCGGATAAAATCGTCAAGACAAACAAAATGAATTTTAAGATTGTGTTTTTTGCCATTTTTGTTTTTGATACATTTATTCTACCAGAATTTAGAAATAAAAAAAGGCATGCGTATGATACTTTCCACATGCCCCAGAACAATGCATCATATTGAAAATGCCGTCCTGTCTTTTACTTCTCTTATTCCTCGCTCATATTTGTTCATGTATTCTTTTTGACACTCTCTCATAAATGCCTCAAAGTCTTCTCCGAGCTTGCGGATCTTTTCCGATGCAACCAATCGTGCTTTGTCATCCTTGCATGCCAACAACTCCTTCTTAAGGCCGGCTGCTTTCGTTTTGAATTTTCCTGCCCTTTTCTCAACTTCGGTGTTTTCAGGAAGAAGAATCGTGACATTTTCGGATGTTTCTTCCATCCACTCCACAGCCTGGAGAGCAATCTCATCAATATCTTCCTCGATATTTTTTTGATCTACTTCAA